>WSSedL1CaDRAFT_10000501_pt1 | contig 27617 bp, 23 predicted proteins | sample WetSurSL1Cattail_FD_9464 | JGI IMG/M metagenome (IMG submission 9464)
CGATTTTAGCCCGCACAGGATATGAGTTTTGGTCATTTTATCAAGGTAGTTCTTTAATGAGGATTTTTGTCTATGATAAAAATTATCTCTTTGCCACTTCACCTTTGAATACATTGCCAACGACCAATCTGGATGTATTGTTTAAATATTTGCTTTCGAATCCTATTGCGCCTTATAAATTGGGCTTAAACGATAACATGGTATTTATTTCTTACAGGGTGCACTTATCAGATATTTTTTCAGGCGAGAGAGATCGTATTAAAAAAGAATTATCATTAATGCCACACAAAGCAGATGATATGGACGATTTCCTGGTAAAGGAATATGGTTGCCAATATTCAAATTTCTCAAAGATTCAATAAGGTAAATAATTTGAAAGAATCTTCGAAACCATTGTTTATAAAATGACTGGGGCATCGAGCCCCAATCATTTTAACCCGAAAAAGCTCAGGTTCTTCATTGCCCATTGTTAATAACATACATTAGTATTAACAACAAATCTGTAAACAAATTTTAGGACGATACAAAGGACTAAGTCAGATATCACCCGTTCCGGGTTTTAAAATCAAGCGTTGGAAATTCATCGCTATAAATATGTCAGCCCTTTGGGCTTTTGGATCAATATTAATCAAAACAACTTTCCCTGCACAGCATTCACAGGTATAGGGGTTACTTTGTTAAGATTAACATACCATAAAAATCCGTGCACATCTTTGTAGTTCATTTGGGTGAGTTGTCGCATATAATTTTTCACCTGCCACTGGTGCGAAGGATGTTCCGATTCTCCGAATTTATAATCAATCACAATAGCTTTTGTTCCTTTTATCAAAACCCTGTCGGGTCTTAAAACTGAACCTCCTTTAAGAAGAATGTCAGCTTCTGTGAGAACTTTCCAATCTGGTGAAAACCATTCCGAAACAGGGCTGGTGCTAATTAATGCTTTTATTTTTATTTCCAGTTCTTTAACATCCATATCTACTATTTTTCCTTGCAGAAGTAAAAATCTCAGTGCCTCATCAATGTCATCAGAAGTTTTAATCCGTTGAAATACTTCATGCATAACCTTCCCGGCATTGATCCTGGAGGCAAGCATTTCTCCCTGTTCGGTAAAATAATCTTCTGTTTGGCTAACCTGCTTCACTACATTGGAAACAGTATTGATTGTGTAACTTGAATCTTCAAGAGATATACTATCAACAATTACAGGTTCACTTATAGTTGAGGATAATGCGCCGTAAACCAGGCGACTTTCCTTTTGATTCCAGTAATCGGTTAACCTGATGGCCGGATACGACACCTGTGAAGGATCGAACACATGATTTTTGACAGCCATGGTAATTAGGTTGCCCAGGTTATTTTCGATGGAGTCTTTCGTTGGTTCCGGAACAAAAACATAAAGTGAGTCAATAGCGCGGGTAAAGCCCACATATAGCAAATTCAAATTGTCAACGAAAGCAAGGGCTTTTTCATGAAAATATTCTCTTCTGAAGATTGTATTTTGCAAACCTTTAGACAGACTTACGGGTAATAACTCAAGGGTGTTAAAAGGGGCTTTATCAGGCTTACACCAAAGGATATTGCTATTCCAACCTGATTTCATAAAATACCAGTTGGCAAAGGGTATAATTACTGTTTTGAATTCTAAGCCTTTGGCGCTATGAAAGGTCATTAAGCGAATAGCATCCTGGTCATCCGGCATGCTAATCACACGTTTGTTTCGGTTTTCCTCCCACCAATTGAGAAATGAATTCAAATCTGAAGGTTCTTTGTACATGTAATCTTGCAGCATATCCTGAAATGCCTGGATAAAAGGTAATTCATTTTTGAAATTTGATAATCCGAAAAAAAGTATGATTTTATCACAAAATTCGTACACCGAATGTTGCTTTAAACTCGATTGGTTAAAAAATTCTTCCAGTTTGGCTGAGAAAAGGACTTTCCCATGGTTATCAAAAATATTATTTAGCGATTCATCATCGGAATTCAGGTACTTGTTATACTCATACGCAAGAAATGATTTATTTAACTGATCGTCAGGATCCACAATGTAGCTAAAAACAGAAATAATCCATTTAACAACTTCGGAATTTTTAAGAAGAAGAGAATCATTAGACAAGATATCATACCGGAATTGATCTGACTTCTTTTGATACTTGATCAGAAACTCAGATATCCGGTCACCTTCCGACCTTTCCCTTACAAGAATAGCAATATCTTTCAAATGATGGTGGTGCCTCTGAAGATCTTCAATCGTTTTTACCAAATATTCCAACGCCTGATCTTCAAACTTTACATCTTTATCTTCATCCTTGGGTATTATTCTTATTTCAACTAGGCCCTGGTCGATGGTTTTATGTTCAGGCACAAGTTGCGTAAAATCATTATAGGCTTTGCTTACCAAACGTTCAAAATCATCAAACCCCTCAAACATGGATTCTTCCTGAGAAGTTTCTTTCATCAGCATGCTCAGTGCATTTTGGAAAAAGGAGTTGTTAAAGCTTACAATATTTCGACTGCTACGCCAATTATATTCAAGCTTTTCTACATGGATTGGAAAGGGTTGCACATCGTCAAATATTCTTTCGGAAAGAATGGTCCAGTCACTATTGCGCCAACGATAGATGGATTGCTTAACATCTCCTACTATCCAGTTTTCATTATGCTCCGACATGCTATTCAACAAAAGTGGACGAAAATTATTCCACTGCAATGCCGATGTATCTTGGAATTCATCAATCATAAAATGATGAATAAAAGTACCTGTGCGTTCATAGACAAAAGGTGCATCGGCACCACTCACAAGTTGCTGCAGAAATTGTGCAGTATCCGATATCAGGAACAGGTTTTTATCTGAAGTGTAGGCATGAATATGTGTTAACAAGTCGGCCACCATCCCCAACACATAAAGATGCTTTTGAACTGCCAATACAGATAAATAAATTGGATATTGCTCGTCATACAATTTAATAATCTCGCCTAACAAGCGGTTTGCTCCGCCACTAAAGGCTTTGGCAATATCATTCTGACGAGGAGAACTTTTCAACATCCATTCCTCAATATCGTTATAACGCTTCCTGTTTGACGGGGAAATTTTAAGTTCATCAAATTTGTCCAGTCGGGCAGTTCTCTCAAAAAAGGCTGCTATGGATGTTGACTTACTCTTAAAATCCTCTGCAGTAAGTCCACACTGGCGAATGATATCAAAGGCTGTTGCTGCTTTTGTTTGCAATTCCTTCTCAAAATCAGATTTTACCTTAATGAGTTTTTGGTTATACTCATTCAGAAACTGTTTATCAGTAATTTTTTTGATGAGGGTTTCCCCAAACTCTTTGAAGTTTTCTTTAAAAACTTCACGGCCAAGCCTTTCAATATCCCTGTCAAAATTCCAGTTACTTCCTTCAACTATTTTTTCCTCTGCAAAACTGACCAGCCAATCTTTCAAATCCAAATTGGCGTCCAATTCGAAAATCATTTTATCAACAGCAGCTGTGAATATGCGATCCTGATCAAGCTCAACGTCAAAACCCTGGTAATATCCTATTTCTCTGGCAAACACCCTGATTACACGCTGAAAAAAACTATCGATGGTCAGAATGTTAAAGTGCGAATAATCATGAAGTATTTTTTGGAGAATCAGTTTGGCTTTTTGAATTACTTCGGATTCATTTAAATTAAACGATTTGGATAAATTTTCTGCATAAGCGGAAGGATCACCTTTTGCCAATTTATCCAACTCTTTTAAAATTCTGTTTTTCATCTCAGCAGTAGCCTTATTCGTAAAGGTAACACCGAGAATATGGCGGTAATTATCCGGATCGCGAAAAAGTAAATGAATATATTCGCGGGTAATTGCAAATGTTTTACCCGACCCTGCAGATGCTCTGTAAATGGTTAATCCTGCCACAATGCTTATAGGTTGATAGGGTAAAGGTAGAAAAATTTGTATATAAAAATGAAGAGTCTTTGCAGTGATTCAATAACATTTTTCACGCTTTTTATTGCATTTACTTTATATCGTTTTATCTTTGTACCGGAATGAAAAATAAACTACATATTCAATATTTTAAACCTTTCGGGCGATTACTTCGAAAAGGTGAATACCATTCTCCTAGGCCCAGCCGGGGCTAGAAATTTTTTGCGGAATTACGTATTCTGCTCAATCCAAAATCCTTATATTTATTTTTTTTGATGTTGTGAAATTATTTTGTTTTTACCATGGATAAATTGAATTTTAAAGTTCAGGTCGCAAATATTGCTCATTTAAGTTATGCAGAAGAAATCTGCACTTTAATAGAAGAATCGGCTAAGATTCGTGGTACTGGTATTGCCAAGCGAAAACCCGAATATGTCCAGAATAAAATGCTCGAAGGCAAAGCCATTATTGCATTTTGCGATACAAAGCTGGCTGGGTTTTGTTATATCGAAACATGGGGCGATAAAAAATTTGTAGCTAATTCCGGCTTAATTGTAGCTCCTGATTATCGTAAGTCCGGACTTGCCCGATTGATTAAAAAGAAAGCCTTTGAATTATCGCGCACAAAATTTCCGGATGCCAAAATATTTGGTATTACCACTAGCCTGGCAGTCATGAAGATTAACTCGGAACTTGGTTATAAGCCGGTAACATTCTCGGAACTTACAGATGACGAGGCATATTGGAACGGATGCTCCAGTTGTGTTAACTATGACATTCTGCTTCGCAACAACCGTAAAATGTGTTTATGCACTGCTATGCAGTTTGATCCTGCGAAAGAACAAAAGCGGTTTAACTTCACCGAGAAATTCAATATTTTGGAACGTTTTATTCAGTTGACTCATAAGTTTTTAAAAAAGTAACGAGCATTCACAATGAATATTAAAGCAGGAATTATAGGCGGTGCAGGCTATACTGCAGGTGAACTTTTGCGCATCCTCATTAATCATCCACAGGTAGATATTAGCTACGTACATAGCAATAGTCATGCCGGTCATAAAGTATTTGAAGCACATCGCGATTTATTTGGAGATACTGATTTGACCTTTACAGATAAACTAAACATGGATGTGGATGTATTATTTTTATGTCTTGGTCATGGTAAAGCTGCTGAGTTTTTAGAAAAAAATCCAATACCGGAACATATCAAAATCATAGATATGAGTCAGGATTTTCGACTTAACCTTAAACATACCTCATCAACAGGAAAGACTCGTGAATTTATTTATGGGTTACCTGAAATTAACAAGGATCAAATAGTACTTGCCAAAAATATAGCTAATCCTGGTTGTTTTGCCACTGCATTTGAATTGGCATTGTTACCACTTGCTGCAGGAAATCTGATTAAATCGGAGGTGCATATTAATGGTATCACAGGATCAACCGGGGCAGGACAGGCGCTTAGCGATACTACCCACTTTACATGGCGCAACAACAATATTTCAATTTATAAAGCCTTTACGCACCAGCATCTCAAGGAAGTATGTTCAACCCTGGAAAAGGCCGCAAAATCAGCTATTCCAAAGCTTAACTTTATTCCCGTACGTGGCAACTTTACACGCGGCATTTTTCTATCTGCTTATACAGAATGCGATCTTGACCAGGGCCAAGCAAATTCGTTGTATAAGAATTTTTACAAAAATGCAGCTTTTACTTTTGTGTCCGATACTGATATCAGTGTAAAAGATGTAGTGAATACCAACAAATGTTTTCTCAAAGTAGAAAAATACGACGATAAAATACTAGTGACTTCGGTCATAGATAACCTTACAAAGGGCGCTTCAGGTCAGGCAATACAGAACATGAATCTGATGTTTGGCCTGGACGAAAGGACAGGACTGAATTTGAAACCTGTGTCTTTTTAAAAGACTATTGGCAGTTCTTTAAACTTAGTACTTTAAACTTTAAACTCTTTAAAAATGAATCTCTTCGACGTTTATCCCATTATTAATATTGAGCCTGTAAGAGGCGAAGGATGTTTTATATATGACGAAAAAGGTACCAAATATCTCGATTTATATGGTGGGCATGCTGTTATTTCCATAGGCCACAATAATCCATATTACGTCAAAAAAATTTCCGATCAGTTACATAAAATCAGCTTTTATTCCAACTCGGTGGTTATATCCATGCAACAGGAACTTGCCGAGAAACTTGGCAAAATATCCGGTTATCAGGATTATAATTTATTTCTGTGCAATTCAGGTGCTGAAGCTAATGAGAATGCCATCAAACTTGCTTCATTTTATAATGGCAAATCCCGTATAGTGAGCTTTAAAGGTGCATTTCATGGACGTACAGCAGGAACTTTAGCTATTACTGATAATCCAGCTATCAGTGCACCCATCAATTCTAATAAGCATGTTACGTTTGTTTCGCTTAACAACCTTAAAGCAGTAGAAGCTGAGCTTAAAAAGAAGGATGTTTGCGCAGTAATTATTGAAGGCATCCAGGGTGTAGTTGGTATTAACAGTCCTACCGATGATTTTTTGAGAGACCTTTCAAGCTTATGTGCCAAATATGAAGTAATCCTTATTCTTGATGAAGTTCAATCAGGATATGGTCGCACAGGTAAGTTCTTTGCACATCAGTATGCAGGGATTACGCCCGACATTATTACGGTTGCCAAAGGTATGGGTAACGGATTTCCAATTGCAGGCGTATTAATTAATCCGAAATTTCGTGCAAAACATGGTTTGTTGGGTACCACATTTGGAGGTAATCACCTGGCATGTGCGGCAGCTATTGCTGTAATTGATGTTATTGATCAGGATCATTTGATTGAAAATGCTTTTGAGGTGGGTCAATATTTTATTGAACGATTGGCTGCAATTGGCAGCATCCAGAAAGTCAAAGGGCGCGGTTTAATGATTGGCATTGAGTTTCCTTTTCCGGTTAGTGAACTTCGGAATCTTCTGATTAACGATGAGCAGGTTTTTACAGGGTCGTCTACCGCAAAAAACGTACTTCGCTTATTACCGCCTTTGAATATTCGCAAGAATGAAGTGGATATGTTTGTTGTAAAACTTCAGAAGTGCTTAAAAAAGCTAGAAGCTTGAGGTCAGAACCGTAAACCGTAAACCATGAACAGTAAACAGAGAACAGAATTATGAATTTGACCATTCTCAAAATAGGCGGTAATGTTTTAGATAATTCATTGTTGCTTAATTCGGTACTTGACAGTTTTGCCGCCATCAAAGAAAACAAAATTCTAATTCATGGAGGTGGTAAAATAGCCAATGTACTGATGAAACAGCTTGGGATCGAGCCTAAAATGGTCGATGGCAGGCGCATTACAGACGAAAAAACCCTTGAAATAGTGACCATGGTGTATGCCGGTTGGATTAACAAAAGCCTTGTTAGCCAATTGCAAGCCAGACATTGTAATGCATTTGGACTTACCGGAGCTGATGGCAATACCATCCCTGCAATTAAACGGCCCGTTAAAGAGGTCGATTATGGCTTTGTGGGTGATCTCAATACTTCAAAAATCAACACAAAAGTTATAGGTGGGCTACTGGAACAGCAATTAGTACCTGTATTTGCCCCAATAACTCACAACGAAAACGGTATTTTGCTTAACACCAATGCCGACACTATTGCATCATCATTGGCCATTGCTTTGGCGCAGTACCATAATGTTAAACTTATATACTGTTTTGAAAAAAACGGTGTCCTTTCCAATCCTGAGGATGAATCTTCTGTGATTGGTCAAATCAATGAAGAGAGTTTTAAAAATTATAAATCGCAAGGTATTATTCATTCGGGAATGATACCAAAGCTTGATAACGCTTTCGCAGCCTTAAAAACAGGTGTTGCTGAAATTGTCATTTGCGGACCTGATGCTTTTCAGGCAACAAATGCAGTAAAAGGCACGAATATAACATTATAAACATGTCCTGACGTCTGCAATAAAAGAGCTCAATGTAACTTTTTTGCAGAAAAAGGCCTCTAACATTATAATTATGAACAACCTCAAATTCGCCATTATCGGGGCAGGTAATATGGGATCAGCCATTGCCCTGGGTTTCCTGAAAACAGGGATGATCAAAGCAGAAAATATTTCGATCACCGACCAACGAACTGAACCATTGGATGTCTTCAAAACAAAAGGATTGAATGTAGGATCGGACAACAGGAAAGCAGTTGCCTCAGCTGATGCAGTTATACTTGCGGTTAAACCCTATCTCATCAAAACAGTTCTTGATGAAATTAAGCAGAGTTTGGCTCCTGAAAAACAAATATTGATTTCAATTGCAGCCGGCATTAGCATTAGTGAAATTGAAGGAACTACAGGAAAGATGCCAATCTTTAGGGTAATGCCAAATACAGCAATAGCCATTCAGGAATCAATGACCTGTATTGCCCAGGCAAATTCAACAAAGGAACAGCAAGACCTTGTTTTGAGCATATTCGACCTTTTGGGTAAGACGGCTTTGATTGTTGAAGACCTGATGAATGCTGCCACTGCTCTTGGTTCATGTGGAACCGGGTATGCACTTCGTTATGTCAGGGCTTCTATGGAGGGCGGTGTTGAAATGGGCTTTACACCTGCTATGGCTCAAACTATTGTAGCACAAACTATGCTAGGAGCGGCTAAACTACTTCTTTCTACAGGTAACCACCCGGAACCTGAAATTGACAGGGTAACCACTCCCAAAGGCACAACAATTACCGGACTTAACGAAATGGAACATCATGGATTCAGCTCTTCCATTATCAAAGGGTTGATGGCCTCGTTTGATAAAATGAAAAAATAATTTCATGTAAGCAACAAATTCTGATTCGATTGCCAGACGATTTCCAGAAGGAAAGTGGTTTTGCCTCCTTTTTAAGGTGGTCGGGAGGTTCTTTTCAAAACGTAATAATCAAATATTAGATAGATAAAGCTTATAATAATCACATGGAATTCATCAATAATCAATACATAATTGGGACAATACCTGTTCTGGAACTTGCCAAAAAATACGGATCGCCTGTTTTTATTTACGATGCAGGTAAAATGGAATCGCAATATAACCGGTTAAAAGGCGCTTTCGAAAATACATCCGTAAAGATTAACTATGCATGCAAGGCACTTACCAATGTCAGTGTTCTCAAAATCTTCAAAAACCTTGGGGCAGGTATTGATACTGTATCGATACAAGAAATTAAACTTGGATTAATGGCTGGTTACGATCCTTCCGATATCATTTTCACACCAAATTGTGTTGGTCTTGATGAAATAACGGAAGCCATTGAGCTGGGCGTGAAGATCAATATCGACTCGTTGTCAATTCTTGAGAAATTCGGTTCTAAATATGGTGGAACCAAGCCTGCAGGAATCCGAATCAAGCCCAATGTGATGGGAGGGGGGAATAAGAAAATTTCAACCGGCCATGTCGACTCGAAATTTGGAATCTCTGTAGAACAAATTGATTTAATTCAGGATATTGTTCAAAAATATAACATCAAAATCGAAGGTCTTCATCTTCATACAGGTTCTGATATTTTGGATATCGAAGCTTTTGTTAAAAGCGCTGATACCATGTTTGAAACAGCCAAACACTTCAAAGGGCTCGAATACATAGACTTTGGGGGAGGTTTTAAGGTATCTTATAAAGATGGTGATTATACCACCGATATAGCATATTTGGGTCGTCTGTTTTCTCAAAGGTTTAACGATTTTTGTAAAGAATATGGAAGTGAACTTACCTTATATTTTGAGCCCGGAAAATTTCTGGTGAGTGAAGCCGGTTATCTTGTTACCAAAGTCAATGTTATCAAACCTTCCAAAAACACAACATTTGCGTGTATCAACAGTGGGTTCAATCACCTTATTCGTCCCATGTATTACGATGCTTACCATCATATTACCAATATCTCAAAACCATTGGCTGAACCGAAAGCTTACAGTGTTGTAGGTTATATTTGTGAAACTGATACTTTTGCCTGGAATCGTGAAATAAATGAAATAGCGGAGGGTGATTACCTGGTATTCAATAATGCAGGAGCTTATTGTTTTTCTATGGCATCGAATTATAATTCCCGGCTTTTGCCAGCTGAAGTCTTAATCTATAAGGGAAAGGATTATCTCATCCGAAGGGCACAAACATTTGAGGATTTGACCAGTAATTTGGAAAATCCTGAATTTGTATAAAATAAAAAAGAGCGTGGTTTCAATCACGCTCTTTTTTATTTTCTGTCTTAAAATGCTGTAATAATTCCTAAGAAATCGGACGCTACCAACGCAGCACCACCAATCAAACCTCCGTCAACATCTGGATTTTCGAAAAGTTCTTTAGCATTCGAAGCTTTGCAGCTGCCACCGTAAAGGATAGACACATTATCCGCAACCGCTTTGCCATATTTAGCACTTACAGTATCACGAATAAACTTGTGTATTTCCTGTGCCTGAGCTGAGGTAGCTGTTTTACCAGTTCCAATAGCCCAAACGGGCTCATATGCAATCACTATTTTTTTGAAATCATCCACAGAAAGACCAAAAACACCTTCTTCCAATTGTGATTTAACGATGTCAAAATGTTTATTGGCCTCACGTTCGGATAATAATTCTCCAATACAAAAAATAGGAATTAAGCCATTGGCTAATGCCAGTTGAACTTTTTTGTAAAGAATTTTATTGTCTTCGTGATAATATGAACGACGCTCTGAATGTCCAATAATCACATAGTCAGCACCAGTTGATTTGATCATGGCTGCAGACACTTCACCTGTATAAGCACCTGAAGCTTCAGATGCACAGTTTTGTGCAGCTACGCCAATACCTGGTTTAACACTGATTCGAACTTCACTTAAGTGGATAAATGGCGGCGAAAGAACGACTTTCACATCACTATTTTGCAAAGCCGACACCATCTTGTCGATTTCACTTGCCAGTTGAAGTCCTTCTTTTAAGGTCTTATTCATTTTCCAGTTTCCGGCAACAATTTTTTGTCTCATTGATATTTAAATTTGAATGTTATTAAAAAATAAAGGGTTAAAGATACAAAAAATTGAAGATGTGGAAATGAGAAATTAAAGAAGTTCGAGAAATTGATTAAATACGTTAGGATCCCGCTATTGTCTAGGAAGAGCAAGAGGTGGTCATAAACTTTATACCTTAAATGCTTTGACATTTGTTTATCAATCTTATCTTTGTGATTGTTGATTTAGTTCATAAATTCCAGCCATCACCAACTTAACTAAAAAATTAACGAATGAAAATTCAATTCTTAGGTGCTGCACGTGAAGTTACTGGCAGCAAACATTTAATTACCACACAAAGCGGTAAAAAAATTTTACTGGATTGCGGCATGTATCAGGGTAAAGGCATGGAAACCGACTCTCTGAATCGCGACCTTGGTTTCAATCCTTCTGAAATAGACTACCTTATTTTATCGCATGCACACATCGATCATGCCGGTCTGATACCTTATGCATACAGGCAGGGTTTTAGCGGATCCATCATAAGTACCCATGCTACACGCGATCTTTGTGCTATCATGTTGGCTGATTGCGGCCATATTCAGGAAAATGATACCAAGATGTTTAATAAGAAGCGTGCCAAAAAAGGATTACCTCCTATAGAACCAATTTACACCAAGGTTGACGCAGACCGTTGCATGAGTTTGTTTATTAGCATTCCTTATGATAAGGTATTCTTTATTGATGAAACAATTAAAGTTCATTTCACCAATACCGGCCATTTACTCGGAGGAGGTGTTATTAACCTTGAAATTCAGGAAAATGGTAAAACTACTCGTATCGCCTATACCGGCGACATAGGCCGTCCCGTTAATCGTATTCTAAAGGCTCCTTCGCCATTTCCACAGGCTGATATTTTAATAACCGAATCTACCTATGGCGATCGTTTGCATGAAGATCATGATTTTGCTGAAGAAAAATTATTGCAGGTAATGGAAAATACTTTAAAAAAGGGGGGAAAACTTATTATCCCGTCATTTAGTGTTGGTCGTACCCAGGAAGTAGTCTATTCACTCAATAATTTTTTCAATGCAGGTCGATTACCTAAGGTCGACATATTTGTAGACAGCCCTCTTTCAGTAAATGCTACAACTATATTTCGTATGAATTTTGAATGTTTTAATGAGGATATTAGGAAAGTGATGGAAACTGATCCTGATCCTTTTGGCTTCAATAGTTTATACTACGTCCAAAGTATTGAGGAATCGAAGAAATTAAACAATAGCAATAAACCCTGTGTGATTATTTCAGCATCGGGCATGATGGAAGCCGGACGTGTAAAACATCACCTGGCTAACAGCATTTCAAGCGCAAAAAACACCATACTGGCTGTTGGTTATTGTTCTCCAAATACCTTGGGAGCTAAACTCCTCAGAGGCGATAAGAAGGTATCCATATTTGGTGTTGAATATGATGTAAAAGCTGATATTGAACGGATTGATGCCTATAGTGGACATGGTGACTATAAAGAAATGATTGAATTCCTAAATTGTCAGGACAAATCGAAGGTTCAAAAGGTATTTATTGTTCATGGAGAATACAGGGCTCAGCAATCGTACAAACAAAAACTTGAAGCAGAAGGATTTAAAAATATTGAGATACCTGATTTGAAGCAAGAGTTTGATTTGCAGTAAGAAATAGAAAAGTTTTGGATTATATTTGACCCAGAAAATAGCTAAAGCCATAACCATAATCTGGTTCAAACCTTGATTCGCATTTTAATTAAAAATAACAGACTTTTTTTTAGAGGTCTATTGTTCTGTTAGAAAAAAGTTTCTACTTTTGCGACCTATTAATTTTTAATCTTTTAAATAATTAAAGTATGTCAAACCAATATGAAACCGTTTTCATTGTAACTCCCGTTTTGTCTGAGGTTCAGATGAAGGAAGCGGTACAAAAATTCAGATCGTTGATCACCGAAGAAGGTGGCAAGATCGTGCATGAAGAAGATTGGGGACTTCGCAAGCTTGCTTACCCCATCCAGAAGAAATCAACCGGCTTTTATTACCTGCTTGAATTCACGTCTAAACCAGAATTTATTGATAAGCTGGAGATTGAATACAGACGTGATGAGCGTATTATAAGGTTTATTACCCTTAGAATGGAGAAATATGCCGTTGAATACGCCGAGAAAAAGAGAAATCAGAGACAACAACAACCTGAAAAAAAGACGGAGGAGTAAACTATGAGTCAAAATCAATCTGAAATCAGATATTTAACCCCACCAACGGTTGAAATCAAAAAGAAGAAATACTGCAGGTTCAAAAAGAACAAAATAAAATATGTTGATTATAAGGACCCTGAATTTCTAAAAAAATTCCTCAACGAACAAGGTAAAATTTTACCTCGCCGACTAACCGGTACCTCGTTGAAGTACCAAAGAAAGGTTGCAACTGCTATTAAACGTGCTCGTCACTTGGCATTGCTTCCGTATGTTACCGATTTGTTAAAATAATAATGAGGAGGAATAATTAATGGAAATAATTCTCAAACAAGATATTAATACTCTTGGACAGAAAGATGATATCATCAAAGTAAAAGATGGTTACGGACGGAATTTTTTAATTCCCAAAGGGTTTGCAACTGCGGCTTCAGCATCGGCTAAAAAAGTATTGGCTGAAAATATCAAGCAAAGAGCTCATAAAGAAACCAAAATTAAAGATGCTGCTCAGGCTCAGGCTGAAAAAATGAAAGGCATAAAACTGAAAATCGGTGCAAAAACAAGCACCACCGGAAAAATTTTCGGATCAGTGAATACCATCATGTTGGCTGAAGCTATCAAAGAAAAGGGATTTGAAGTGGATCGTAAGAACATTGTTTTTGATGAAGAGCACATCAAAGAAGTAGGTAATTACAAAGCCAAAGTAAAACTTCATAAGGAAGTATCTGTAGAAATTGAATTCGAAATTTTCGCAGAATAGTTACCGCTAAAAGATTTTAATTTCAGAGGTTATAGCGATTGTAAAAAATCCTGTAACCTCTGTTTTTTTTTATGACAATAATCCAATTTTCCAGTCGTCCAAACTTATTTCACCGCAATCGTTTCAATTTCAATTAACGCGCCCAGAGGTAATCGCACAACCCCGTATGCTGCCCGGGCTGGCTGATCTTCTTTATAGTACTGGGCATAAACTTCATTCATATCCTTAAAATTTTCCATATCCGACAGCAAACAGGTACTTTTTACTACATGACTGTAATTGTAACCAGCTGCCTGTAAAATAGCACCAATATTTTTCAATACCTGATTGGTTTGTTCCTTAATTCCACCATCTACCATTTTCCCAGTTGATGGATTAAGCGGAATCTGGCCTGAAATATAAAGTGTACCATTTACTTCAATTGCCTGGCTATAAGGCCCTATGGCCGCAGGTGCCTGATCAGTTATGATTACTCGTTTCATAGGTTAAATATTTAGTGGGTTAGACGTCAGCTTAAAATCCGCTATAGTTCGGATAATCGTAATAGTATTTACGCTGATCGTATTTTAAATCGCTCAGGAATTGCGACAATACAGCTATTTTAAAATAATAGTACCTGGAAGCACCAAAAGGAGCAACGTTCAAACTCATGACCATACAATGTAAATCCCTGTTAATACTAAATTGTGTAGCCGTATAGGAAATTTGCTTACGCTGAAAATCATATGCTGAACTAAAATCCACTTTCCATTTGGACGTTATGTTAAAATTGCCGCTAAAGCCTAGATTTTGCGTTACTTGAGACTTTTTATAGGGTGTTTGTTTTGAGTAATTCAGTGTATAGTTAAACTGAAAACTCCATGGAATTTTGAAATAGTCAAAATCACCTTTTTTCTTTTTGGGTTCAGCTTTTTTATTTCCTTTGTCAGCTTGCTGAGTTCCCTGTTTATCATCGGTTCCGGACTGTTTTTTTCCTCCGGTGAAGGTATAGCCAAAACCTAAAGAACCATTGGATAACCAACCTATTTTTTTGTGCTTGGTCCAGTAAAATTGGTTTAGTTGACGACCTGTGGAATCATAGTCAAATTCATTAAGTGTTCCATTGTAGGTAATGTTCACATTTTTTGCCAACGGCAGTGGTGTAGTACCACTCATGCTGATAGTCGACCATTTTTGAGACAGCGTCTCACCATATATGTTGTATGAGGAATGCAATGAAAATGATTGAATAAGAACAATCTTCTTGGTCCCGGTAACCGTATCCTTAGCCGATTTTACTTTCATTTCCAAGTTATTGCCTACGTCGAATGAAAGACTCCCACTATGGGTAGCAGATGACGTGGGTGTCCGATAATTATTGTTATCATAGATGGAGTAGGTCTGTCTTTGTATTTTTTTTGCCGTGTCTGCTTCGATAGTCCTGGAATAGTTCTGAACCAAATTTTTCAGACCAGGTATGAAGCTAAAGCCGATAGTGGGTGTTAATACGTGTCTGATTTTTGTTATTTTCCCTAATGCCAGCGTACCGTATAACGTTGGATTAAAAGATACACCAATAGTTGGCGCAAAACCTTGTGCATAGGTAAGGCCTTGTATCGTATCCGTCCTTACATAATAAACTCTTTTTTGTGTTGTTGTATCAATGTAACTAGCAGTATCTTTATGAATTTTCATAGTATACAAGTTTCCTGTATAGTTGATACTGGGAGTAATATTAAAATATTTCAGGACCTTGAAATTTGTACTTAGTGGAATAGTATGTTGAAAGCCAAAAGTTTTTGTTTTCCATGCATGATGATTCCAATCTTTACTCAAAATAGTGGAATCGTCGCCAACCAATTGATTACTTAGTTGCGCATTATAATTAATTTTGATATCGTCATACCATTTTTTTTCTCCCGAAGCATCCTTTCTTTTAAATATGTATATCCCTTTGGTTGGAGATAATGACATGTTTGGAAGTGTAAATTGGATAACCCTGGTTTGGTTATTTTGACTATGCCCTAAATTGGTAGTTAAATTAAAATTCTTCCAGGATCTGTTGTAAGATATGCTGGATCTTTTATTAGTACTGATTAAGAGCTGTGGATTGGTAAAATTGTTGTATTGGTCATTCTTCGTGGTACTATAATCAACACTAGCAGTCAACCTGCTGTTCGGATTTGACTTAGCATCAGCGTTATGACTCCACCTGATCGACATGTTTTTGGATGTCCTATAGTAATCCGCCGATGTAGGCTCTTGAATACCCTTTATGCCAGATACATTGAGGGTATAAGTAAAATTAAAACCCCCATTAAATTGGTATTTCTGAACATACTTAGATGAAGCTTGCACACCCCAGGTTCCCTTTGAATATACATCGCCAGTCACCGCCAGGTCAAAATATTTACTGATAGCAAGGTAGTATCCTCCACCAGTTAAAGAAAATCCTCTGTTGTTCGATTGTCCAAAGGTTGGCATGAGAATTCCTGAAGTTGCGCCATGTTTATTCGGGAAAAAACCGAAAGGAATAGCAATAGGCAGGGGGACATCTTCCAGAACCAAATAGGCCGGGCCTGAAACTATCTTTTTATTGGGGATGACAATACCTTTTGTTAGTGCCAGGTAAAAATGTGGGTGTTCGGCATTACAGGTAGTGTATTCTCCGTTTTTCAGGTATATGGTTCCATCTCCCAGTTTCTTTGTTCTTTCTGCATGTAAAAACCCTCCTTCCTCTTCGGCAACAATATTGAATATCATTCCCTTCTTGGATTTGAAATTATAATAAAGGGTTTCGGACTTAAAGGACTCTTTACCTTTTTTAAATACAGGTTTACCAATTAATTTTCCGGTACTATCTTTAAGTCCCGAAGCAAACACCATATTTTTCGGGAGGTCGTATTCTACATAATCAGCGGTAAGCTCAATGTCTTCATAATTGACCTTAGCATCGCCATATAAATAGAACTTTGAATAATCTTTGGAGTACGAAACCGAATCTTTTGCGGTATACGTAACTTTCGACTTGAAGTCATCTTTTTTCTTTTTTTTAACCTGGGTGGTGTCAGAACTTGCAGAATCTGCTTTAGCATCTAACGAATCCTTGTTAAGTGCCAGCGTATCTAGCTTTGAGAACAACGAATCCGATTGTTGGGTTCCCCTGGCATTAGCAAGTTCAGCCCAAATAAAGGCCGCAAATAAAGCAAAAAGATATATCCTATATTTTAATAACAACTTTAATATATTATTTTTGTGCCAAAATTAACATCAAAAAATAAAACCCCAAAACTAAATAAATTTCTGATTGTAATAATGAGCAGGGTTCCATATCAGTTCTTTTTCTTTAAAATAGTTCTTAAAAGCATTATACTGATTCAGTTGTTATGTTTTTCTCAGCTATCACTTTATTCACAGGTTGCTGTAAATAAAAAGATATCCACAGTGGTTATAGACCCCGGACATGGCGGAAAGGATCCGGGTACAGTGTGGAAAAACATATATGAAAAAGACATTGCATTAAGCATAGCATTAAAACTTGGAAACTACATAAAAAAGTATTTGCCGGAGGTAAATTTAATTTATACCAGAGACAATGATGTTTTTATACCGTTAAACGAACGAACAGAAATTGCTAACAAAAATCACGCCGATCTTTTTATTTCGATTCATGTCAATTCTAATGAAAAAAGCACAAAAGCCGAAGGTACTGAAACATATACCATGGGGCCTGCAAAAACCAATGAAATTTTGGAAGTCGCAAAAAAAGAAAACGCTGCAATTCTTTATGAAGATAACTATTCCAGTAAATATGACGGCTATGATCCAAACTCGTCGGTATCATTTATCATCTTTTCCAATCTTCAAAACACGCATATAGAACAAAGCCAGAATTTTGCATCTACCGTTCAAAATCAGTTCAAAGAAAGTGGTAAACGTATAAACAGAGGCGCAAAACAAGCTGGTTACCTGGTTCTTTGGAAAACCAACATGCCAAGTGTATTAGTAGAAACTGGCTTTCTTACCAATGAAGAGGAGCGGAAATTCTTAACTTCTGAACAAGGTAAGGACTTATTAGCGGTTTCGATATACAAAGCATTTCAAAATTATAAACGCGAGATCGAAAAGCATAGCATTTTTGCAACCAGCAAGGATACCATAACACTTACACCGGCTATAGCATCAATCATTAAAGATACGGTTCCGGCTGCCTCCGATACTACAAAACCAGTGAATCAGCCTAATAGTATTGATCCCCCAGCAAGTATTGTTGTGGAATTTATGGTTCAAATAAGTTCTTCAAAAAATCCCATTTCTGTAAACTCAAGCCAATTTAAAGGATTGAAAAATGTGGAAGAGTTAAAAACAGTTGATGGTTATAAATATGCAGTTGGGAGGAAACCAACTTATGATAAGATACAGGAATACATCAAGATAGTTAAGAACTATTTTCCGGATGCATTCATCATTGCCTTAAAGAATGGTAAAATTATTCCTGTAAAAGAGGCTTTAAAAGAAATAAAGAATTAATTTTGTTGCGCTAATCTGAAATCACGATGAAGTTTTATAAGGAATCCAAAATTGGTGTAATCATCGCACTCGCAATTGTTTTGTTAATCTGGGGATTAAATTTTCTTAAAGGCCGTAATCTATTTACCAGCAATAAACAGTATTTCGCTGTTTTCAGCAATATCGGGGGACTAAAAAAGACCAGCGCAGTAAGTGCAAATGGCTATCAGATTGGTTTAGTGTCCAACATTTCTTTTCTTAAAGGAGATATCAATAAAATTTTAGTTGAATTACTAATCGATAAAAAATTCAAAATCCCTAAAAAATCTGTTGTACAGATTTATAGCTCAGACTTGTTGGGTTCAAAGGCAGTAAAACTGGAATTAGTCGATTCAATCGCATTGGTTAACAATGAATATACAAAAATTTATGCTAAGCAGAACGACACCTTAAAATCGTTTTACAGTGGCGACCTCAGTGCCACCGTTACAAAAATTAAAGATCAAGCTGAAAGTGCCATTTCATCGATTGATTCGGTGGCAACCTCCTTACACCATATATTAACACCAGAAACCGAGAAGAATATAAGAGGCGCGATTATGGCCCTTCAGGATTTAATAGTCACAGAAAAACAAAAGATCAGTCAAATACTCAATAATGTTGAATCAATCACTAAAAACTTCGAGAACAGTAATAAGTCCATTAGTAATATTGTAGGCAATTTATCGGCTGTCAGCGATTCGCTTGCCGCTGCAAATCTTAAAAAGACCATTGAAAAAGCTAACATAACATTTACACAAACCAGCGAAATTCTTACAAAAATTAACTCGGGGAAAGGTTCACTTGGCCTTCTTGTGAATAACGATTCCTTGTACCTAACCTTACATAAAACAGTCCAGGATTTGGATTCTTTACTTGTAGATCTGAATAAGCATCCTAAGAGGTATGTTCATTTATCGGTTTTTGGATCAAAAGATTCCAAATCGAAAAAATAACCCCGCAAAGGATTTCTCAACATCTTGATAGCGTTCCATTTAATACTTAATAGCTTAGTGTATAATAACTTGCACATAATTTTAAGTAACTATCTCATTATACTGGGATATGATATTCGGAATTTATTTTTATTTATTTTTTGAACAAATTGTCAACAAAAATCATTAATTATGGTGAATATTTTTAAGTTATAAACTACTGTTTATGTTATTATTATAAAAACATCAACAACATTAAAAAATAATTATTTGAGAATAAAACTGATATACCTCATTTCAAAAATACAAGAGAGTATTCTATTTTTTTTTCTGTTTTTTTTTCAAATCTTGCTAATGCAAAAAATGAGGTCAATAAAAAGCCTAAGTCATTCACAATTAAAAAACAAAACGAATGCATCAAACAGTATGGAATAATTGCTTAAAAGTAATCAGAGACAATGTTCCTTCTGTGAGTTTCCGAACTTGGTTTGAACCAATTGTTCCTGTTAAACTCGAGAAAAACATATTAACCATTCAGGTTCCAAGCCCATTTTTTTATGAGTATCTTGAAGAACAGTATATTGACATTCTTCGAAAAACGCTGCGTAAAGAATTAGGCCAGGACGCCAAGCTTGAATACAGTGTAGTAATGGAAAACAGTAATGTTGCTAATGCCAAACCCTATACTGTTAAGCTACCAGGGAAAAGTAATGCAGATTTGAAAAACAAGCCAGTGCAGATGCCCCTTGGTGATGGTGAGCATTCTATTAAAAACCCCTTTATTATACCAGGCATTAAGAAGTTAAATATTGATCCTCAACTGAATCCCGACAATTCATTTACTAACTTTATAGAAGGTGAATGTAATCGTTTGGCTCGTTCGGCAGGTTATGCGGTCGGTAATAATCCTGGTGGTACTGCTTTTAATCCTTTATTTATATATGGCGACTCAGGTTTGGGTAAAACCCACCTTGCACAAGCTATTGGCATTAGGGTAAAAGAGAAAATGGTTGACAAAGTTGTATTGTACGTTAACGCCAACAAATTTCAAACTCAGTTTGTTGATGCAATACGTAACAATACACGCAATGATTTTTTAAACTTTTATCAGATGATCGATTTACTCATCATAGATGATGTTCACGAATTTGCTGGTAAAGAGAAAACTCAGGATATTTTCTTCCATATTTTCAATCATTTGCACCAATCCGGAAAGCAGTTGGTACTCACTTCCGATAAACCACCTGTTGAATTGCAAGGCTTGGAACAGCGTTTGCTTTCAAGATTTAAATGGGGTTTATCGGCGGATCTTCAGGCTCCTGATTATGAAACACGTGTTGCAATCCTCAAGCATAAGGCGTACCTCGATGGTATTAATATGAAAGATGATGTTATTGAATATGTTGCCACACATATTACCAATAATATCAGGGAACTTGAAGGTGCTATGATTTCATTATTGGCCCAGGCTACCTTAAACAGACGTGAGATCACACTCGACCTGGCAAAAGAAATGATTGACAAGCTTATTAAAAATGTTAAGCGCGAATTATCAATCGATTACATACAAAAAGTGGTTTGTAATTACTTTAGTGTTCCGGTCGAAATGCTGCAGTCAAATACCCGAAAACGTGAGATTGTTCAAGCCCGTCAGATTGCCATGTACTTTTCCAAAAACCTAACAAAATCATCATTGGCAACCATAGGTTCCCAAATTGGAGACAAAGATCATGCAACGGTATTGCACGCATGTAAAACTGTGAATAACCTGCTTGAAACTGATAAACGGTTTAAGCTGCAAATAGATGAAATAGAAAAACGTCTGAAAATATAAAAATTTAAAAAAGGTTTCTCATCAAAGAAACCTTTTTTTTTGCTTAATAAAATCATTGTTTGACAACGACATCAGACACATATCTGACAATTCGTAATCCTGCAACCGGATTATTTAAAGACAAAGGAAGTAAATTTTTGGGCTTTGCTTTTCCTGTATCGAACGAAAGGGAAGTGAAAACAAAAGTTGATATGCTGCGAAAAGAATATTTTGATGCCAGACATCATTGTTATGCTTATCGTTTGGGACCAAACAAAGAATTATTCAGGGCTAATGACGATGGAGAACCTTCCGGTACAGCAGGGAAACCCATTCTTGGACAAATCGTTTCCAAGGATCTTACCAATATACTCATTGTTGTTGTGCGCTACTTTGGAGGTACTCTTTTGGGAACCAGCGGACTGATTAACGCTTATCGAAAGGCAAGCATAGAGACCATAACAAATGCGTCAATTATTCAGGAATATGTGTATGCAGTTTACGATTTGGAATTCGACTATTTGCATTTAAACCAAGTAATGAAAATGGCTAAAGATTTTGAGGCTGAAATATTTGATCAGCAATTTGAAATGATTTGCCGAATGAAGATAAAAATAAAAGCAGGCAACACAAATGCATTACTTGCAAAATTAAACCTAATTGATCAATTAAAAATCAATACTATTGAAAGTGAATAAGATTTGATTTTATATATCTTTACCTAAAATTAACCGGATAATGAAAAGTCTTGTATCCATTACAGATTACTCTAAGGAAGAATATTTGAAAATTCTGACACTAGCTGCTGAATTTGAAAAAAATCCGGACCAGGAAATATTAAAAGGGAAGCTAATTGCTACACTTTTTTTTGAACCATCCACCCGTACCCGATTAAGTTTTGAAACCGCTGTCAACCGTCTTAACGGACGGGTAATTGGATTTTCAGATGCTAGTTCCTCAAGTGTTACCAAAGGAGAGACGATTAAGGACACCATTAAAATGGTAACTAACTACGTCGACTTGATTATTATACGTCATCCGATTGAAGGTGCGGCAAGGTATGCAAGCGAGATGGCCTCCGTTCCAGTTATAAATGCTGGGGATGGAGCAAACCAGCATCCTTCTCAAACGCTCCTCGACTTATATTCAATTCAAAAAACACAAGGCAGACTGAATGATCTTAATGTCTTTATTATTGGCGATTTAAAGTATGGCCGTACGGTGCACTCATTGCTCATGGCCATGTCGCATTTCAGCCCAACATTCTATTTCATATCGCCTGATGAGTTGAGAATTCCAAGGGAATACCTGTGGTTTCTCGATCAACATAAGATTAAATATTATGAGTATAAGGATTTTATGCCAATAATATCGCAAGCAGACATTATTTATATGACACGTGTACAAAAAGAACGCTTTTCAGATCCCATTGAATACGAAAAAACCAAAAATGCTTACATTTTGCGAAATTCGATGCTGGAAACTACACGTCCCAATATGAAAATATTGCATCCATTGCCTCGTGTAAATGAGATTAATCTTGATGTTGATGATAACCCTAAAGCTTATTATTTCACACAGGCTTTAAACGGTGTGTATGTGCGGCAAGCAATTATCTCATATATCTTAGGTTTGAAATAAAATTTTGAAGAAAATGAAAGACAAACAGTTAATTGTTAACGCGATAAAAAATGGTACTGTAATCGATCACATACCAGCCAAACATTTATTTAAAGTTATCTCTATTTTAAATCTCGAAAATATAGACAGTCAAATTACATTTGGCACTAACCTGGAAAGTAAAAAACTAGGAAGTAAAGCGATTGTGAAAATTGCTGATAAATATTTTCTGGATGACGAAATTAATAAAATAGCTTTGGTTGCTCCTCAGGCCAAGCTGAATATTATCAGGGATTATGAAGTTGTCGAAAAACGAGTTGTAGAGGTGCCTGATTCAATTGTAGGTATTGTTAAGTGCGTTAACCCCAAATGTATTACCAACTACGAAGAGGTGATTACAAAATTCAGCGTAGTGTCAAAAAATGAAGTCTCTCTAAAATGCTATTATTGTGAAAAATTGACCCACCAGGATCAGATGGTGATCAAATAGTAGCAACAAGTTTAAAGTACAAAGTATAAAGAGGTTCCAAGTAGTCTGAAAATTCGAGCTTATAGCTAGCTGCCTTTTGATTCAGATCTGTTTGGTATAAAGAAGTTGCTATTCTTTAAACTTTGAACTTCCTTCTACCCAATATCGTCCATCAACGAAACCATCTTGTTCATATCCTTAATGATTTCTCTGAAATAACTACGGTTTTTCTTGTGATCTTTTGTATCTATCGGATGATTTACTTTTTGAATCAATTCATTTCTGGTTTTTACCAGGTTTTCCAAAGCCACATCTGTTTTATCGTGTTTCTTTTTTGGATGGAAATACTTGTAAGAGAAGCACTCTGAAACTAATTCAAAGGTAAGGTTGTTAATGCTTTTCTTTACATCTCTTTTGCTTGCCATGATGGTTAAATTTTAGCGGTTGATGACTCCTAAGTTACTGTAAGTTTTTGGAATATACTAATGGTACCTTATTTCTGCAAAACAACAAATCGACCAATCCATTGGTTATTCTTCATGGTTAAAATCAGGGTATAGATACCTGACTTTAAATTACTTAAGTCCAAATGAATACCTTCATCAAAAGACTCATGCCTCAGGTTTGTATATTTTCCCATCATATCCACACATTCAACTTTCATATGGTCAATTTGATATGGAAATTCAACAGTGGCATAGTCAAAACATGGATTAGGATAAATGGTCAAAGATCGCTTAGAAACTTCAGGTACCTTTAAAGAAGGATCAAGGCCTTTGCATCCTGGTATGCCAATGGCCAAAGAAGTATATATTTTTGGAGAAGTAACATCAATGATATTGTGCCAGGAACCATTATAGATCATCATACTTGAACTGCCTGTAGAGCCTCTGTTTATGGCGTGGTATACAGCAAAAGTATCTACCGGCGAGGTATAGCTTATAGTATAGCCAATAAAAAACGATCCTTTGAGCGTAAGTAATGAATCAAAATCGATAAAATTAAGGGCATTTGGCTGCAAATCCTGAATAAATATACTTTTTGAATATTTCTCGGTGGTAGGAACAGTTGATCCGTTCCATATTTTAATTGTAATATTCGAAAAAATATTTGTGTTGTAAGCTTTGGCGACATTTAAGTATATTCCAGGTACCTGCAGTGAATCAATCACTGAAAACTTTTCTGCAAATCTCGTATATCCGGAGGAATTGTGCCCGGAAATCCAACCCCATGATAATTTAGCATGGGTGAGGTCCAAAGTTTCCGATTTGGCAACATTCGAAAATGTATCGCATTGTGAGTCAGTAAACCCATAAGGATCAATGCCATTTAGTGTGGTGAGATTTAACTTGTTTGGGTCTAACCACACTTGTAGCTGGTTTTCAGGTTTCGGATAGTCAGCCCATGCCCTTGAAAGTTTTGAAAAATAGTCTTTGTTAGGATTGGAGCAATCCGCCAATCCGCCCGATAGATTACCACATAACCTATGCGCATTATTAAAAACGGGTGATCCGGATGATCCACCTTGAGTGGCGCCTACTTCCCAATGCTGAACAAGCCAGTGGGAATTTTTATCGAACCCGTAGTCTCCTCCAAAATCGGCAGTAATCAATGGATGAATCTCCAGTGAAATTTTTTTCACATCACCAATCGGATGATGAATGCAAACACCACTGGAAGGTGGTGTGGTTGAGTTGTCCCATCCGACAAAATAAGGCCGATACATGATGGGTGGAAATTGGTTAAGTTTTATCAGTGCAAAATCAAGTTTAGTAGTGGTAGCCAATAAGGTAGCACCAGACAATGTTCTGGTTTTTACATCACTGTTTGCATCGCAATAGGGCTGTTCATAATTAAAAATAAAAAGAGCAGATTCTGCAGCACTTTGATCTCCAATACAATGCTCTGCGGTGAGAAAATAAGGTAAGATTTTGTTTCCTCCATTATTAATCAATGTTCCCGTACATAATTCGCCATTAACAATGATTTTGCAAACAGCTCTCTTTTCGTTTTGCCAGGCGGCACCCATCAGGCAATTAATATCAACATTACATGATTCTGATGGACCTGACTTAAATTTACCTTTACCAAATTCATTTACATAATCGTGCCCAATCTTACCTAAGATCAGGCTACCAAAATCGTCCATTCCTGCTGGCACATCAAGTTCTATAATTAAGGCTTCACCTGGTATGGGTGCTACTGATAATATGTTATATTGATTGTTATTAACATTGGTAAATGCCCCTGCAAAGTTCGAAATGCCCTCATTATAAACAAATAGTCTTGAACCTTGATTTAAATTAAATTCGCTAAATACTAAATATATGGAATAAGCATCGATTGATCTTATTCCTAGTCGCCAAACACGCCCATCATCAGTTGTTTCCCAAGTTCCTGAATTAAATGGGTTAAGATCAACATCGAACATCTTGGCAAATCGGCGAGTCTTCAAACCATTTAATAGGTTGTTCTTATCTTCTTCAAGTAACCCGGTTTTATCAAAGGCCGACATCTGAACAAACTCATTGACAAGTTGAAGTTTAGAAGTAATGCTATAAGGAACAGTACTTTCGCTTTTCTGTGAGTAACAGTAACGACTGGTTAAAAGAAACAAAAAACAATATAGTAGAATGAATCTGTTCATTAAATCAATCAGGTATATAACTTCAAAGATAGAACAATTGGTGCATGTTGAACGTTATTTAAACAATAATATTTTTCAAGAAGAAGCAATTGTTAACAAAATAAAAGTATGCCGATAAAATTATTGACGCTATATTACTTTTCCTTTATTAATAATTTTGTAACTTAGTTATACTATATTATTTTTACGTGAGATTAACATTACAACTGTTAATTTATGATAAACAAAGAAACGATAGCGCAATTTTTATTTGGTAGTACTCTAAATTACAGTCCGTTATTCATTGCAGGCGCAAATGAGGCATTGAACGATAAGGAACCTTCTATTGACACATTTACTTTTAATTATCAAAAAACTTCGGAAGTTAAGAATTATGCACCTTCCAAGCGTGAACTTGATGATTTGCTGCAGGACAATGCTGTTAAGGATAAGGAGTTCTGGAAAGAAGACATAGCATATCTGGAAATGCTTAGGCGTTCCAGAACGCAGGAAGAATTTAATAAGACGTCTTTTAGAAACGTTTTTAACAAGGTTATAAGAATTGCGTCAATTCCTATCATATTAATTCTGCCTGCGATAACCATTAATTTTCATATACAGAATAAGACAAATGAAGAACTGTACAGTCAGTTTTATGGTTCTACACCTTCAACCCTGACATTGGTGGAACAATCTGCTATTACCGAGACTTCATTTGATCAAGCTCAACAATCTTATATCAATCGAAATTATTCATACGCTCAAAAATTGTTCGAGCGAGTTTCTCCAGGTTCATATAACTATCATTTGTCACAATTTTATTGTGGGATATGCAATATGGAACAAAAGCGGTTTGACGTAGCTTTAATTCATTTTAAGAAAATAGAACAAGATGTTAGGCTCAATCCCTATTTATCCTGGTATAAAGGCTTATGCTATATAAAATTAGGTATATTGAAAAATGCGATTCCTATTTTTGATCAATTGAAAAAATCAAACAACCAGTTTAGTGCAAAAGCAGGTGAATTACTTGCAAAAATTAAAAAATAATTTCTTTTGGAATGTTATCTTTACTGCCCTGTAAATTATTATTAGGTTTGTAATATAACATTGTTCATCTATGACTCGTGAAGAAGCCCACAAGCGTATCCTGATCTTAAGAGACGAACTCGAAAGACACAATTATCTGTATTACATAGTTTCTACTCCGGTCATCAGCAATTATGAATTTGATATATTAATGAAGGAGCTGGAGAGTCTTGAAAAAGAATTCCCCGAATTTTACGATGACAATAGTCCCACCCAAAGGGTTGGAAATGATTTAAACCAAGAATTTAAGCAGGTAGAGCATAAATATCCGATGTTATCACTTGGAAACACTTATAACATTGATGATTTAAAAGAATTTGATGCGAGGGTTAAAAAAGGGCTGGATGAGCCTTATACTTATGTTTGTGAACTTAAATACGATGGTATTTCTGTGAGCCTTGTGTATGAAGACGGTAAACTAAAATATGGCGTAACCCGCGGCGATGGTACAAAAGGTGATGATGTAACTTCCAATGTAAGAACTATTAAAAGTATTCCACTAAAACTGAGTGGAACAGATCATTTAAAGATGTTCGAAATGAGGGGCGAAATCTTCCTACCTCACAAAGTTTTTAACCAATTAAATGCTGAAAAAATAAGAAATGGCGAACAACCCTTTGCAAACCCACGCAATGCAGCGTCGGGTACACTAAAGATGCAAAACTCATCTCAGGTAGC
>WSSedL1CaDRAFT_10000502_pt1 | contig 27617 bp, 21 predicted proteins | sample WetSurSL1Cattail_FD_9464 | JGI IMG/M metagenome (IMG submission 9464)
CCCCCCGCCGCAAATTCTNCCCCGCCGCGTTGTGGCAGGTTTTGTTGCTGCTGCTCGTCGTCCTCGGTGGTGTGGCTGAGGCCTTGGTGCCGGAAGCGGCCTTTGTGCTGGTCTGGCCGGCTCTGGTCGGCGGCGTCATGGCGACGGTGCGGTTCGAGATTTATCGCGGCAAAAAAGGATTCCTGCCGCTCGTAATCTGCAGTGCGCTGGCGCTGGTGTATCTGGCGCTGACGATCAGCTTGGGCGCGTTCCTGTTCACTGCGCTCGGGGTCGATTTGCCCGTTGTCATGATTCTGCCGCTGCTCACCGGCCTGCCGGTTCTTCTGCTCCTGCCGCAATCGCGCAAATCATCCGCCTGGGTGCCGCTGACCATCGCCGCCGCTGGTGTTGTGTTGTTCGCCTATGGCCGGTTTGCTGGTCCCACCGCCGACCGTCCCGTGCCGGCGCAGGTGCGCTACGTCAAGGATCTCGATTCCGGCAAGGCTTATCGCGTCGCGTATCTCAATGCGCTTGATCCGTGGACGCAAGAAGCCCTCGGCCAGCCGCGCCAGGAAGCGCTGCCGTGGAGCGATGGTGCGAAAATTTGGTGGTCCCCGGCCGACGTGGTCAACGTGCCCGACACCGATGTGATCCTGCAGCGCAGCGGCGGCAGCTTGGGTATCTTTGTGGCGCCGCGCCCGGGGGCTTATTCCGTTGTGGTGTCGCTGCGCAGTGAGGACAAGCTTGCCGGCTTTAATTTCGACGGCGTCAAGGTTCCGGCTGTTGCGGCGGGCACCTGGCACGACATCCGCTATTATGCACCCGGCCTCGATGGCTTTTCCTGGATCGTCGCGGCCCCCACGAAGGGCAAGATCGAGGTCAAGGTCACCACGCTCTATCAGGCTTGGCCGAACGGCGCCGCGCCCTTGCCGCCGCTGCCGCCGGAGCGGATGGCCTTCGGCAACACCGCCACCACCGAAACCGTGAAACGCCGCGTCTGGACGCCGTAACCACCGCGCCTCAGCCGCCTCGCCGGATGCGCCGCCACTTGACGAACCGCGCTACGATTTACGCTCAACATGAGTCTGGCGAGCGGCGCTGCCAATCCCGCCTTCGACATAACCCCGGCGCGCCGCGTCATGGGGTTCATCACCGAACGAGGCGTGTGCGATGCCAACGCGGCGGAGCTGAAGGATCTGTTTCCGGATCGTTGACTGCAGTTTGCGGTGTAACGGCCCTCGTCGTTTCTGCGAATTGTTCCGCAGAATTTAGAACCGTTTAACGCCGCCAAACTAACGCCGCCACATCTTCGCAAATCCTTGCCCTTTGCTTCATCGGTTCAAAAACATGTGCCGTTAGCGAGAGCCTCCTTCTTGGCATTTTGCCGGAAAGCGAAAAGCGAGAGTGTGCGTGCTATGAGTTGCGTGAATTTGAAGCGATGTTTGTTTTCTTCCCCGGCGGCGTTGCTAGCGCTTGCAGTTGCCTTCCCAGCCCATGCCGAAAGCAGCGATGCGGCCGGAGCCGAAAAAATCGAAGCCGTTACAGTGACTGCGCAGCGACATGAAGAAAAAGCGCAGAACGTCGGAATCGCGCTTAGCGTGTTCTCGCCGGAAGACTTAGCAAAGAAGAACATCCGCACGGTCAACGATCTGCAATATACTGTGCCGCATTTCGAATACGATCCAGCCTATGGCAGCGGTCAGGCGCAATTCCGTCTGCGCGGGGTGGGCTTCTGGACCTACAGTTCTAACAACGCCTCGCCGGTCAACGTCTATGTCGACGATGTCGCTTTACCGGTCTCCGCGATGACGCAGTGGGCGTTTTTCGATATCGCGCGTTTGGAAGTCTTGCGCGGGCCGCAGGGCACACTTTACGGGCGCAACACCACCGGCGGTGCGGTCAATGTCATCACCAACCGCCCCACTGATGCTTTTGCCGCCGGCGCCCAGCTCTCGTACGACAGCCATAATGCCATGCATGGCGAAGGTTATGTCTCCGCTCCGATCGACAACACGTTGAAATTCCGTTTGTCGGCTTTCACCAATCAGGGCGGTGCGTGGCAGAAAAATCGTGAAACCGGCGAAAGCCTCGGCGACAAAGACATTGCCGCTTTCCGTGGCCAGTTGGAATGGACTCCGTCCGCGCGCGTAGACGTTCTGTTGCAGGGCAATTGGGGCTATGACCACTCCGAAGGCGATGGCAATCACCTTCTGTCGGCCGCAGGCGGTATTTCGGAAGACCTAAGCCCGGCAACCACCAGTTGGGGCGGTTCGGAGGTTTTTGAGAGCCTGACTGGCATTAAGCCGACCGACAAGCCGAAGCACAATTCGATCATGCAGGGCGTTACCTTGAATGCTCATGTCGATCTTGGCTTCGCAGATCTTTCCAGCATCACTGCTTACAACTATCTACATCGGCGCGAGTATGGCGATTGGGATGCCACGGCCTATGCCTACGGCGGCACCTATTTCAATACCAAGGCTGGCGTGTTCTCGCAGGAAATTCGCCTGTCCCACTCTGACGGCCCGCTGTTCTGGCAGACCGGCATCTATTACTCGAACGAAAAAATCGATGAAGTCTTCGATTCAGATTTCATGGACTCGCTCGGTTACGTAACCGAAACTACCTATCAGCAGCACGTCAATGCCGTCGCCGCGTTCGCCCAGGTGGAATATCACCTCACGGACTCTCTGAAGATCACCGGCGGTCTGCGTGCCGAGAGCGAACTGCGCAAACAGCAGAATTACCTTACCAGCTCTAAGTCAACGGTTGCTTCATCGCTGAGTGGATTCGGCACCCCGGTCAACAAGCGTCTGAACAGCGAACCGCTCACCGGCAAAATCGGGATTGATTACAAACCGGTCGAAAACGTCATGCTTTATGCCAGCATCAGCAAGGGCGTGAAGTCGGGCGGATTCACGGCGTACAATGTCCCGAACCGCGATGCTCTACCGCCGGCCAAACCGGAAACGCTGTTAGCCTATGAATGCGGGTTCAAGAGCAACCTGTTCGGCGATTCGCTACAATTCAACGGAACCGGTTTCTATTACGATTATCGCGATCAGCAGGTGCAGTCGGCGATCTGGAACCCCTCCAGCGGCGCGATTGGTACACTCATCAACGTACCGAAGTCCCATATCTGGGGCGTTGAGTTTGATGCCTTGTGGCATCCCGTGCCGGCGCTGACTTTGAGCCAAAGTTTCGGCTACAAGGAAGGCTTCTACGACGACTTCAAAAATGGTTTGGATAATACGGCAAGTAACAAAGCCGGTTATGCCGTCTATATCGATCGCTCGGGCGTCAATATCGGCTTGCGCCCCATCAGCTATATGGGGTCGCTGTCTTATACCTTCGACTTCGGCGACTATGTTGTCGAGCCGGAGTTCAATTACGACTTCCGCTCGCGCTCGAAATCACTAGTGACCCAGAACCAGATCGGCTCCTACTGGCTGGCCAACGCCAATATCACACTGACGCCAAAATCCTCGCCGTGGGAGTTCACTCTGTTCGGGCGCAACCTGCTCAATCAGAAGTACGACATGAATACAAACAGCTTCATCTCCATCAAGAATCCTGGCGCCACCAGTCGCCAGAGCGTCAATATTGCACTGTCCGGCGAACCTATGACCGTCGGTGGCCGCATCAGCTTCACGTATTGATTTCAATTGGCGGAGGGATGGTTGCCTTTCCCCTCCGCCTCTTTTATTGGCGAAGATTGGGCGGCAACGGCCGCTTAGATATTGAACCGGAAGTGCATCACGTCGCCGTCTTGGACGACGTAGTCCTTGCCTTCCAGGCGGAATTTGCCCGCTTCGCGCGCCCCTGCTTCGCCCTTGCCGGCGACGTAATCGGCATAAGCGATGGTTTCGGCGCGGATGAATCCGGCTTCGAAATCGGTATGGATGACGCCCGCCGCTTGCGGGGCGCGGGCGCCGTTCGCCACCGTCCAGGCCTTGGCTTCCTTCGGTCCGGCCGTGAAGAACGTAATCAACCCCAACAAATCGTATCCGGCGCGGATCAGACGATTAAGGCCGGGCTCTTTCAAGTCCAGGCTGGCAAGAAATTCTGTCCGCTCTTCCGCCGCCAGTTGCGCCACTTCCTCTTCGATGCGGGCCGAGATCGTGATCGCCCCGGCGCCTTGGCGCTTGGCCATTTCCTCAGCCGCGCGCGTAAATGCATTGCCGGTGGCGGCCGAAGCCTCATCCACGTTACAGGCATAGAGTACCGGCTTGGCGGTGAGCAGCTGGAGCTGGCGGAAGGGTTCGCGTTCGTCCGGTGTCAGTTCGGCACCGCGCGCCGGCTTGCCCTCGCGCAGCAGCACCACCGCCTTCATCATCAGCGCAAGCTGTTCCTTGGCTTCCTTCTCGCCGGAATGGGCCCGCTTTTCGAGCGGCTTGATGCGTTTTTCCATGCTGTCGAGGTCGGCCAGCATCAGTTCGGTCTCGACCGTGTCGGCGTCACTGACCGGATCGATGCGGTTCTCGACATGGGTGATGTCGCCATCCTCGAAACAGCGCAGCACATGCACGATGGCGTCCACCTCGCGGATGTTGGCGAGGAATTGGTTGCCGAGACCTTCGCCCTTGCTGGCGCCGCGCACCAAGCCGGCGATGTCGACGAACGTGATGCGGGTCGGCACGATCTGGGCAGAGCTGGCGATTTTCGCCAGCGTCTCGAGGCGCGCATCGGGCACCGCCACGTCGCCGACATTGGGCTCGATGGTGCAGAAGGGATAATTGGCGGCCTGCGCCGCGGCGGTTTGCGTCAGGGCATTGAAAAGAGTCGATTTGCCGACATTGGGCAATCCGACGATGCCGCACTTGAAACCCATCTGTCTTATTCCGGTTTTGGCCCCGGGCCTTTGGGCCCGAGTTCTTTTGGTTTGTGTTCGGGCGGATGCAGGATCAGCGCCACTTGATTCATGAAGCCGATCATATCTTGGGTCGCGAAATGCGGCGCGGCTTCGGCAATCGCCGACAGCATCGGCACCAGCCAGTCTTCATCGCTTTTCGCGAAATTGGCCAGCACATGACCGACGACGCGGTCGCTGCTGGCGGGATGGCCGACGCCGATGCGGACGCGGTGATAATCGGGGCCCAGGGTGGCAGTAATCGAGCGCAGGCCGTTGTGCCCGGCATCGCCGCCGCCAGTCTTGGCTTTCAGCTTGCCGGCGGCGAGGTCAATCTCGTCATGGATGACGACCAGCGCCGACGGCAGCAGCTTCAAAAATCGCGCCGCGGCGCCAACCGAGGTCCCAGACTCGTTCATATAGGTCATCGGCTTGAGCAGGAACGTCTTACGGCGGCCGAGCTTGCCTTCCGCGATCTGGCCCTGGAATTTGGCGCGCCACGGCCCGAAATCGTAGCTCTCATGGAGCGTGTCGACCGCCATGAAGCCGACGTTGTGGCGGTTACGGGCATATTGCGCCCCGGGATTGCCGAGGCCAGCGATGAGAAGCGGCGTATCCGCCATGAAACGACGACCCTAAAACGCGAAAGGCGCGGCAGCACCTTGCGATGCTCCGCGCCTCGCAATCCCCAAAGGATTACTTCTTTTTCGGCGCCTCGGCAGCAGCCGGGGCCTTGCCACCAGCCGGAGCCTTGCCACCCGCAGCCGGAGCTTTGGCACCAGCGGCCGGGGCCTTGCCACCGGCGGCCGGAGCGGCACCAGCAGCCGGAGCAGCGCCAGCGGCCGGAGCGGCGGCCGTTTCTTCGGCGGCCGGAGCAGCAGCAGCGGCGGCAGCGGCAGCGGCAGCCGCGCGGGCTTCTTCGATCACATGCGTCGGGGCGACGATCGAAGCCAGCGTGATGTCCTTGTCCTTGATCACCGTATGGGCGCCTGGCGGCAGCGTCACATGGCTGATGTGCAGCGAATCGCGGATGTCCATCGTGGACACGTCGCAATCGATGTATTCCGGGATGTGCTCGGCCGGGCAAACCAGCTCAAGGGTATGGCTGACGATGTTCAGCACGCCGCCGCGCTTGAGGCCGGGCGACTTTTCCTGGCCGTGGAAGCGGACCGGGACGGCGATGCGGATGGTGGCGCCTTCAGGCAGGCGCATGAAATCGACGTGGACCGGGCGTTCGGTGACCGGATCGCGCTGCAGATCGCGCGGGATCACGCGGGTGACCTTGTCGCCTTCCTTGAGGCGGAGCAGCGTGGTCAAAAAGGCGCCCTTTTCCAGGCACAGCGCCAGCGAATGGGCATCGACCGCGACGTTTTCGGGCTGGTCGTGGCCGCCATAAATGATCGCCGGAATCTGCCCCTTCAGGCGGATCTGGTAAGCCGGGCCTTTGCCGGTGCCCTGACGCGGCTGAACGGTGAGTTCCTGAAGTTCGCGCATATCGGTAAGTCCCTGAAATGACAGCAAAACGCGCGAGAGCCCTGGGTTCTCACGGTCGCGAAGGGCTGGCTTGTAGCGGATGGCAGCCGCGAGCGCAACCGGAGTCGGTTTTTAACCCCATGGGTGCGGTGAAATTGCCCGGGGGGTGGCGGGCTACTGTTTCCGGTCGTCAAGCACGTCTTCGACGTACAGCTTCTGCACCAGCACCCAGACGGCGACTGTCAACGGCGTCGCCAGAATTGCGCCCCAGATGCCGAATAGCGGTGCGAACGCCAGGATGGCCAAGAGGTTGAAAATCGCCGGCAGCGACACCGCCCAGCGCTGCAACAAAGGCTGACTGACATAGGCTTCGATGGTCAGCGCCACGAGGTAAACCAGGCCCGCATAGAGCGCCAGAATCGGCCGGACGCTGAAGGCAAGCAGAAGCCCCGGAATCATCGCCACCACCGGGCCTATATAAGGTACGAACACCGCCACGCCCGACAGCACCGCCAGTGCAAACGGCAGCGGTACGCCAATCGCCCACATACCGACAAAGGTCATGATGCCGAGCAGCAGCATGTCGAGCGTCATCCCAAGCATCCAGTTTTTGAGCGCCTCGCCAATGGCTTCCAGGATCTGGTGCGCGCGCATGCGCCGCCGCGGCGGGGTCAGCCGGATCACGCCGTTGATGTACAGCGGCGGATCGGCCGCGAAATAGATGCCGACCACGATCATCAGCAGCGCTTCGCCGAGGCCGCCCAGGATACCGCCGGCCCAGGGCAGGGCCGCCATCAGCCGTTCGGCCGGGTCACCGCCCGATTGCAGTGCGCCGAGAATTTGCCGGCCGAGCAGGGTCTCGTTGAGCCAGTCCTTGGCGGCCAGCAGGGTCTGCGGCAGCCGGTTGGCCAGCGCGGAAAACTGGTGGCCAGCCATGGCGCCGAAAAAATAGAAGAATCCGATAGCGATCGCCGTGATGTTCAGCACGGTATAGAGTAGCGCCAGCCGGTCGGAGACGCGCAGAAGCTTGCCGATCGGGGCGGCGAGGTTGCGCAGCGCCACGGCCACCACGATGCCGCCGAAGGTCAGGATCAGGACCAGCGACACCTGCCACAACACCAGCATCAACCCGATCACCAGAACGACGATCAGAAGACGGCGCACGAACACGGCGTCGGGGGAGGGCTGGTGCGGGATGGTTCCCCGTGGGGTCTCGAGGTCTGGATTTTCCATGGCGCTCACCGATTCGGGGTCAAAGATACACGTTTTTCGGCGGACGGCCTTGCCGATTCCCTGGCTTCGGCGATAAGTGCCTTGAATTCCTTGGCTTTGTGTCGGGTGGCTTACGATGCCGTAGGGGTGAGCAGCAGATCGTGCCAATCGTCCAGCGTGGCGTAATAAGAGACGAAGCGCGCCAGCCGCGCCAGCTGCGCCGCCGTAAAGGGCGGAGCGGTGTGATGCGGCCGTTCGCGATTGCAGCGGAATTTTTCACGCTCGCGCCACACCGCATCGATCGCTGCCTGACAGGCTGCAAACGGCTGGGGTGTGCGCGCATGGGCCAGCATGAGTTCCAACTCGTCGGCCGGCGTCGCGCAGAAATCGGCATAATCGGTGAACAGCACGCGCCCCGGTGTTTCGTCGGCATATGTCTTCCAACCGGCATAGAACTGCGCGTACCACGGCCCCATGAGGTCGATCAGCACGTCGGCGCGTTGCTCCGGCGCCATCGTCATGAACCCCGTCGGCAGTAAAAAGGAAAACCCGATCGGCATGCCGGGATCGTCCTCGATCATGGCCAGCAGACTGCGCAGGCTGTCGGCAATCGCGCGCCGCATCACGCAGGGACGGATATCGAACGCGTCGAGCAAATGACGATTGGCGGTCGCTGCCGGCATGTGCACATGGGTGACGGCGGTGTTAGCGGTGAGGGTGCCGCGGAAATAAGCGAGCAGCCACGGCAGATACAGGCTGGCGTCGCGACCGCCTTCGGCATGGGTGAAGCGCATCAATTGTCCGCCCACGGCTTCGATTGCCGCTGTTCGCAGGAAGGTGCCGGCCGAGCGGGGGGCAAAGGCCAGCAACACCAGCGGGCGGCGGCGGCCGAGATCGCGCGCGACCGTGAGCAGTTCGCCTTCGAACAGCCCGTCGATGCGTGGCGAGGTGAACAGGGCCGCCATCGCGACGGAGCCTAGAACCGCTTCGGGAGAGTTTTCCATCGCGTCAAACCTAAAGTGCTTTGCGAAAAAGTGGAATCCGATTTTTCGCCAAATCGCGCGCTACGACAAAAGCGACTGCTTCAGACATTTTGACACAATTACCCTCACCTTGAGGGCCAGGGCTATCGCATTTGCTCGTCCACCTCGGTGTCAGCGCCCGTGACGGCGGGCGACCCAGGTGGTGTTGCTCGGCTGTCGACGCTCAAAAATGAGCAATTCCTGAAGCATCGGTGCTGCGAACCTTTGAATCGGAACTCTGATGAACGCGATTGCTTCGCTGGTCAGGGGCAGACCGGAGACGCCCGTATGCCTGATGCCGTCGTCGGTCTCCAGGCGCGCATCTCATTTACCAATTCTGTTCATCTACATGAACAAATGCACTTGCATCGCATCGGCGTAGCGATTGACGCAGGCGCTTGAAATCGTACGTATCGCTTCCCATGTTCATGACGTGTTGTTTTTGGAGTGTGGACAGCAAGAGGGCGCGCGGCGACGGTCGCGGCCAAGCGAAGATTTTTGCGCGTTACGTCATACCGGTGAAGGCTGCGGCGCGCGCAGCCGTGGGACGATGGACAGGATTATGTGCCGAGCAACTCGGCCGGTTCGCCGCATGCCATTGCCCAAGTAGCCGAGGGAGGAAGCAATGGTGCCGTCGTTGCGCGTAAGCGTGCCGTGCGCCAAAGCTTTTGAAAAGGGCGGGAGGGCTTGTCACGGCGGTGCCGGAGGCGAAGTCGGATCCCGCCCTTTTGCGCATTTAATAGGCCTATCGCATCGATCCCGTGGCGGCGACCCGTGTCGGCTGGCCGCCGAGCAGGCCCGTCAGTCCCATCACCGCCGACAACGCCGGGCTTTTGGGGCAGGCCAGCCACAGCGAAGTCTGGCGGCGCAGCGCCTCTACCACCCGCATGTCACTGGGCACGAAGCCGAGATAGGCGGGGGTTGCTTTCAGAAAGCTGCGGGCCGAGGCGGTCAGGGCATCGGCGGTGCGTTTGGCCTCTGCCGCAGTAGCCGCCATGTTGACCACAACGCCGGGCACCCGTCCGCCGGTGCGCTTCAGCACCAGTTTGATGAAGGCATAGGCGTCGGTCAGCGCTGTCGGATCGGGGGTCATCACCGTGACGACGTCGTCAGCGTTGGCCGCCAGGCTGGTGACCGCGTCACCGATTCCGGCGCCGAGATCGACGATCACGCGCTCGTAATACGGCGCATGGCGGAGCAGTTGCGCCAAGCGTTCGACCGTCGCATTGTCGGCATCCGCAAGCAGGCCGGTTCCGGCCGGGGCGGCAAGAAGATCGAATTTGGCATGGCCTTCGGTCTCGACCGCCGCGGTAGCGGCTTTGAGCGGGGTGCGGCCGGCAATGTAGCCGGGCAGATCGCCGCTCGTCGAAAGCCCCAGATGCACCGACGTGTTGGAAAGTCCAAGATCGGCATCGCAGAGCAAGACGCGCTCGCCGAGATCGGCAAAGGCTTGCGCCAGGGCAAGCGCGATGAAGGTTTTGCCGGTGCCGCCTTTGCCCGACCCAATGGCTGTAAGACGTGGTCCTGCCAAGCTCATTGCGCGCCCTCCGCGTGTTCGACCAGAAGCCGGGCGAGCGCCAGCGGCGTCAAAATTTCCAATTCGCCCGCCACATAGGGCGAGCGTGTAACGAATCCGACCGCCAGGTTTGGCGTCATCGCAGCGGCCGCGAGCGCCCCCATCCGGCGGGTCAGGTCGGCAGCGGTGAGGATCAGGCGCGTGGCGCCGATCTTGGCCAGCGCGGCCGCCATTTCGGCGGCCTCTTCGCTGTCGGTCAGGCACGAAATCACGCCGATGACCTCGACCAGCTCGATTTGCGCCAGCGCCGCAAAGGCCGTCGCTGCTTTAGGCTGGCGCGGATCGAATCCGGCGGTGTCGATGATAGCGAGAGCGTTGTCCCGCGCCCCATTCTCGATGGCGGTGGCCAGGGCAAAAGCGCTTTCCGCGGTGACGATCTGGGCGTCGAGGTGATCGGCAAAGTCCTTCAGACGCGCCACCGCGCCGGCCCCGGTCACGTCATGGGCGATGAAGCGCACGGAGCGCCCCGCCAGCCTGGCATGGGCACCGAGTTTAGCGGCGACCGCGGTCTTGCCCGCCCCGTTCGGGCCGGTGAGCAGGAACGTCTTGGCGCGGGAAAAATCGATCGGTGCCGATAGCATTTTCTGGTCGATGGCAGCGGCGAGCGCCAGCGTCATGTCGGTGAGGCCGGTCTTGGTGGCGGCTTCGGCGAGGCCATGCGCCAGGTTCTCCGGCACGCGGTTGCGGGCGAACGAGGCAAGCAGTTCGACGCGATCGAATTTCTTGCGGCCGGGCAGGGCGGATTTCTTCTCGCGCAGACGCCGGAGCATGGTCTGCTGGAACTGTGCGTCGATGTCGACGGGTTCGTCCGGACGCGGCGGTGTTTCCTCCGGTGCTTCGACCGGTGGCTCGGCTTCTTCCAGGGCCGCGCGCACCATGACGCCGCCGCCTTTGGCCGATTGGCTCGCCACAATCACCGCTTCGGAGCCCATCTCGGTCCGCACCGCGGCGAGCGCCTCCTTCATGTCCTTGGCCAGGAACGTCCTTAACTGCATGGTGCGTTACACCTGCCCCAACGTACGCAGACGAATGGAAGGATGAATCTCGTTCTGGCTCATGACGACGGTCTGGGCGCGGAAGCGTTCGATGATCGAGCGCACGAAGGGGCGCGCCTGCGGGCTGGTGAGCAGCACCGGCACTTCGCCCTTCGCCGTTCCTTCCTCGAAACGGTCGCGCACCTGGGTAATGAACTGCTGCAACTGGCTCGGCGCCATGGCGAGCTGGCGCTCTTCGCCCTGACCGATGATCGATTCCGCAAAGGCCTGCTCCCATGCCGGGCTCATCGCGATGATCGGCAGATAGCCGCCCGGCGACATGTTGGCGTGGCAGATTTGGCGGGCCAGCCGCGCCCGGACGTGCTCGGTGATGTAAAGCGCGTTCTTGGTGTGGCCGACGGCTTCGGCAATGCCTTCCAGGATCGCCGGCAGATCGCGGATCGAGACGCGCTCGCCGAGCAAGGTCTGCAACACGCGCTGCACGCCGGTGACCGAGATTTGCGACGGCATGAGTTCTTCCACCAGCTTCTTTTGATCGGCCGGCAGATCGTCGAGTAGCTTCTTGGTTTCGGCGTAGGACAAGAGCTCCGCCATATGGCTCTTGAGCACTTCGGTGAGGTGGGTGGTGAGCACGGTACCAGGATCGACCACGGTATAGCCGCGGAACGAGGCCTCTTCGCGCAAGCTCGAGGCCACCCAGGTCGCGGGCAGGCCGAACGCCGGCTCGGTGGTGTGGGTGCCGGGCAGGTCGATGGGAAGCCCGCGTGGGTCCATGGCGAGGAAATTGCCGGGGAAAAGCTCGCCCTTGCCTGACTCCACCTCTTTGACCGAGATGCGGTACTCGTTGGCCCCGAGCTGCATGTTGTCGAGGATGCGCACCGCTGGCATGACGAAGCCCATATCCTGGGCAAGCTGGCGGCGCAGCGCCTTGATCTGGTCGGTGATGCGGTGACCCTTGACGTCGTTGATCAGCGCCAGCAGCGCATAGCCGAGTTCGACGCGCAGCATGTCGAGCGCCAGCGCGGTGGAGATGGGCTCTTCCTTGGAGGTCTCGGCCACTTTGGTCTGTTCCTCCTCTTTAAGCTCCTTGGCAGCGCTGGCCGCCTTGCTCTGGAATGCTCTGTAAGACAGGAAGCCGATGCCGCCGGAAAGACCGGCGAAGATGAAGTGCGGCATGCCGGGCACCAATGCCAAAGTGCCGATCACCGCCGCGGCCATGCCGAGCCCCTGAGGATAGAAGGACAGTTGCTTCATCATAGCGCGGTCGGTCGAGCCTTCGACGCCCGCTTTCGAGACCATCAGGCCGGCGGCGGTCGATACGATCAGTGCCGGCATCTGGGCGACGAGGCCGTCACCAACCGACAGCAGGGTGAAGGTCTTGGTGGCGTCGCCGAAACTCATGCCGTGCTGGGCCACCGCGACGATGATGCCGCCGACGATGTTGATGCCGACGATCATAAGGCCGGCNATGGCNTCGCCACGGACNAACTTTGAGGCGCCGTCCATGGCGCCGTAGAAGTTGGATTCGGCTTCGAGGTCCTTGCGGCGCTGGCGGGCTTCCTTGTCCTCGATCAAACCAGCCGACAGATCGGCGTCGATCGCCATTTGCTTGCCGGGCATGGCGTCCAAGGTGAAGCGGGCGGCAACTTCGGCGATGCGCCCGGAACCCTTGGTGATGACGACGAAGTTCACGATCACCAGGATCGCAAACACGATCATGCCGATCACGAAGTTGCCTTGCATGACCAGCTTGCCGAACGCTTCGATAACGTGACCGGCGGCGGCGGTACCGGTATTGCCGTGGCTGAGAATAAGACGGGTGGAAGCGAGGTTCAGCGACAGGCGCAGCATCGTGGTGATGAGCAGCACCGCCGGGAATGAGGAGAACTCCAGCGGCCGCCGGATGAACACGGCCGTCATCATGATCAAAATGGCAAACGAAAACGACAGCGCCAGCGCGAAGTCGAGCAGCAGCGTCGGCAGCGGCAAGATCAGCACCACCAGGATGGCCATCATGCCGACGGCGAGTCCAAGGTCGCTGCGCTTGATGAAGTCTATGATCCCAGCCGGGGTAAGGTTAATCGGCGGGATTGCAGATGGTGTGACGGCAGTGGTGGTATCGGCCATGACGGATCAGCCCCAGAAACGCAGGGTGAAAGCGGTACCTACGCTCAAGATATGCTCGGTCATCCTGCCGCCCGCTGCTCGCCGGGGCTAGGGATTGGGACGCCGGCTTGCGAGTATTCGCGCAGCTTGTTACGCAGCGTGCGGATCGAGATGCCGAGGATGTTGGCCGCATGGGTGCGATTGCCCAGGCAATGGTCGAGTGTTTCGAGAATGAGATCGCGCTCGACATCGGCGACCGTGCGCCCGACCAGGCCCCGCGTGACGGCGGCAGCGGATTCGACCGCGTTGCGCACTGGTGCCGGCAGATCGGTGGTGCCTGCCGCGAACGACGCGCTGCCGACAACCTTGCCGTCGGGCAGGCGGATGGCTTCCGGGCCAATCTCGTTGCCGTTGGCGAGTAGCACGGCGCGATGCAGGGTGTTTTCCAACTCGCGGACGTTGCCCGGCCAGGGATGCTGGATCAGAACGCGCTCGGTCGCGGGCGCGACCGGGCGGAAGGCCACGCCGTTGGCGTCGGCGTATTTGCGCGCGAAGAAACGGGCCAGCGCTAAAATGTCCTTGGGCCGCTCGCGCAGCGGCGGAATGCGCAGGTTCACGACATTGAGGCGATAGAGCAGGTCTTCGCGGAAGGTGCCCTTCTTGACCGCTTCGGCGAGATCGCGGTTGGATGTCGCGATGATGCGGATGTCGACCTTGACGGGCCGGGTGCCGCCGACGCGATCGATCTCGCGTTCCTGAATGGCGCGCAGGAGTTTTGCCTGCAGGCGGGCATCCATTTCGCTGATTTCGTCAAGCAGCAGCGTGCCGGTATTGGCTTCTTCGAACTTGCCGACGCGGCGGGCGACGGCGCCGGTGAATGCCCCCTTCTCGTGGCCGAACAGTTCGGATTCGAGCAGGTTTTCCGGGATAGCCGCGCAGTTGACCGAAATGAACGGCTTATCGGCGCGGTTGGACTTCTTATGGACATAGCGGGCGACAACTTCTTTACCCGACCCGCTTTCGCCGGTGAGCAGAATGGACGCATCCGACGGTGCCACCTGGTCGGCGAGCGAGATCACCGCGGTCATCGCCTCGTCTTCGGCGATCATCTGGTGCGATTCGTCGGCGACCGCCGCGAACACCGCTGCGATCAGTTCCGGATCGGGCGGCAACGGCAGGTATTCCTTGGCGCCGGCGCGGATCGCTTCGACGGCTCGGCGTGCATCTGTGCCTACGCCACACGCCACCACCGGGGTACAGATGTGCTCGGCGGCAAGCCCGCGCACCAAAGCCGAGATGTCGAGGATGATGTCGCACAGAACGAGGTCGGAGCCCGTACCGGCGCGCAGTGCGGCGAACGCCATTTCGACGTCGGTGGCGTAAGTGACCTTGGCACCGCGCGACATCGCGATTTTGGTTGCCAGTCCGATCTGACCCGAGAGGGAGCCGACGATGAGGAGACGCATAATCTTGGTCCTTTCGATTCAGGTCAGCTCTGGCCGGCCTTGATGATTTCCGTCATGGTCACGCCGAGCCGGTCTTCGACCAGCACGACTTCGCCACGAGCGACCAGCCGGTCGTTGACGTAGATGTCGATCGCTTCACCGACTTTGCGGTCGAGTTCGACGATGGTGCCTTTCGCCAGCTTGAGGAGCTGACTGACTTCCATGGCCGATTTTCCGAGCACGGCGGAGACGGTCACCGGAACGTCGAACACCGCTTCAAGGTCCTGGGCGGAGTGTTTGACCTCGGCTTCCAAATTGGAATCACCGTTCAACAGCGCGGGCGCCCCGGTGTCGCGAGGCTCGTGCGACAGGTCGGGTAGGTCGACGTCATCATTGCCGGCCATGGCTTATCCTTTCTCAGGCAAACTGATTTGCGAGAAGCGCCGGGCAATAACTTCGCCTATCGCTTCCTCAAGATGGTTCATGCTGCGTTCGGCGCCGCCGCCGCGCCATTCGATGCGGCAGTCGCCGTCCTTCATGGTGGCTTCGGGAGTGGCAACGATGCGTCCCTCGTATCCGGTTTCCTGGGCAAGTTCGTCGAGCTTTTCTTTCAGGGCGGCGACCACGGCGGGCGCGGCGCGCAAGACGATGCGCGGCTCCGAAATCGCCTGATGGATAGCTCCGCGCAATGCGTCTTCGACATCGGCTTCGGGCAGCGCCGTTACCGCGTGCAGCGCGAGCTTTTTGGCGGCAACAAGCGCGAGGCTGGCGGCTTCACGACGCAGATCTTCGATCTGGCTTTGCGCCGAATTCATCGACTGTTGCACGACGGTGCACAATTGTTCGACCGCGGCGGCAATCTGTTCTGCGGCGCGCACCTGGCCCATCTTCATGCCGTCGTGGCGGGCCCGCGACAACATAGCGTCGAGTTCTTCCTGGGTGTGGACTTTGCGCTGACGGGCGCGCGCGGCGTTCGAGATCAGATCGCCCTCGGGGCGGAACTCGATGTCGAAAGTGTATTTTTTCGGTTCCGGGGTCATCAATACACCAGCTCGTCTTCGCCCTGCTTGGAGGCGATCATGATCTCACCCTTGTTGGCGAGGTCCTTGGCGGTGTTGACCATGCGCATCTGGGCTTCGTCGACGTCTTTGAGGCGAACCGGACCCATGGATTCCATATCTTCGCGCAGGATTTTACCGGCACGCTCGCTCATGTTGGAGAAGAACACGTCGCGCAGGGAATCGGTGGCACCCTTCATGGCGAGGCCGAGCTTGTCCTTTTCGACGTGACGTAGCAGCGTCTGGATCGAGCCCGGATCGAGTTTGCCGAGGTCTTCGAAGGTGAACATCAGTGCTTTGATGCGCTCGGCCGAGTCGCGGTTTCTTTCTTCCAGGGCCGTGACGAAGCGGTTTTCGGTCTGGCGGTCAAAGTTGTTGAAGATTTCGGCCATCATTTCGTGGGCGTCGCGCTTGGCGGTGCGGGCCAGGTTCGACATGAACTCGACACGTAAGGTGCGTTCGACCTTGTCGAGGATGTCCTTTTGCACGCTTTCCATACGCAGCATGCGCTGAACGACTTCAAGGGCGAATTCCTCCGGCAGGCTGGCGAGCACGCGGGCGGCATGTTCTGGCTTGATCTTGGACAGCACCACCGCAACGGTTTGCGGATATTCGTTCTTGAGGTAATTCGCCAGTACCGTCTCGTTGACGTTGCCCAGCTTGTCCCACATCGTGCGACCGGCAGGCCCCCGGATTTCCTCCATGATCTGGCTGACGCGCTCTTGCGGCATCATGCGGGTCAGGAGGCGTTCGGTGGATTCGTAGGAACCCATCAGCGAGCCGGTGCCGGAAAGCTGACCAACGAAGTCGACCAGCAGCTTCTCGACCAGCGAAGCCGAGATCGTGCCCAGATTGGACATGATCTGCGAGACTTCTTTGATCTCGTCGTCGTCCATCATTTGCCAGATCTTGGCGGAATGTTCTTCGCCGAGCGCCAGCATCAGGATGGCGGACCGTTCCGCTCCAGTCAGTGAGCGGACATCGTCTTTGATGGATTTGACGGGGCGTGACATCGCTCTTTACACCGGTTGATGGAGCCACGACCTGAGGATGGCGAGCGCCTCCTCGGGATGGGCACTGACGACTTCACCGACTTTTTTGACTGACGACTCGCGCACCTGACCTTCGATGCGAGAAATATCGATCATGTTCTCGCCTTTTTCGGGCGGCGGAATGCCTTCTCCGCCGGCATCGGCGCGGGCCGACGGGGCGGCGAGTTGGGCAGCGGCGGGTGTGCCGGAAACGGTCCCCATGAAGGCACCGCCACCGGCAGCGAGTGGGGCGAACATGCGCTTGACCAGCGGGCGCAGTACGAACAAGCCGATCAAGAGTGCGGTGATCGCGAAGATCGCCGCTTGGATGATCTTGAACCAGGCGCCGCCGTCCAGGCCTAGCAGTGGGGTGGGGGCCGCCGTACCGAGCGTGGTATCGACGCGGGCGAACGGCATGTTCACGACCTGCACCAGATCGCCGCGGGTGGTGTCGTAGCCGATCGCCGACTTCACCAGTCCTTCGATCTGCTTCATCTCCTGCGCCGTGCGGGCAACGTATTTGCCGTCCTTGTCGGCGCCGTCGACCACCACCGCAATCGAGACCTTCTTGACCGTGCCCTGATCGATGGAAGACGTCTTCACCGTCTTGGAGATTTCGTAGTTGGTGATTTCCTCGTTGCGGCCCGAGTTCGACTTGGTGCTGTCACCGCCGCCGGCCTGTTGCTGCTGACCCGGCAAGGCGTTGGCGACCGACACCGGCGCGGCGCCGCCGTTGGAATCGGTGGAGTTTTGCTCGCTGGTCGTGGTGGAGCGCACGACCTTGGAATCGGGATCGAAGGTCTCGCTGGTTTCGTTGACGTGATTGTAATCGACCACGGCCGTGACCTGCGCCCGCACATGGCCCTGGCCGACAATCGACGCGACCATGCCTTCGACCCGCTGGCGGATGCGGTCTTCGTAATCGGTCGTGTGTTGTTCCTGGGCGGTTGACGCGCCATCGGCTCCCTGCAGATCGGTGCCGCCGGCGAGAAGATTGCCCTTGTCGTCGACAATGGCGACGTGGTCGGGCGTCAGCGATTGCACGGCGGCAGCGACAAGATGCTGGATCGCCTGCACTTGGCCCTTGCCAAGTGTGCCGCGCGTCTTGAGCACGACCGACGCCGACGGGTTCTGCTGTTCGCGGCTGAAAATCTGCCGTTCCGGCACGACCAGATGGACGCGGGTGGATTCGATGCCCTCAATGGTCTGAATGGAGCGGGCGAGTTCGCCTTCGACGGCCCTAAGGCGGTTGATGTTCTGGACAAAAGCGGTGGTCCCGAAGGCGTCAGACTTGTCGAAGATCTCATAGCCCACGCCGGCAGCCGGCAGGTTTTCCTGGGCCAGATCCATGCGCAGCTTGGTGACTTGATCGGCGGGCACCAGGATCGTCCCGCCGTCTTTTATCTCATAGGCCGTGTTGGAGGCTTCGAGTTTGGCGACCACGGCCGCGGCATCACGTTGTTCCAGGCCGGAAAATAGGATCGACTTCGGCGGTGTCGACAGGACGCCGGCCGTGTACAGAAAGAACACCGTCAGCGCAGCGGCCACACCCGCCATCACGCCGAACCGCGCCGCTCCGATCGCTTTGATGAAATCCGGCAATGCCCACTCCCTGAACGAGGGTGCGGAGAAGATGTTCCGGCCCTGCTAGGCAAACATTGCCGCGTTCGAGGTAAAGGCGTGCTTAACGCACGGACGAAACACCTGGAACCAATTTGGTAATTTCGATTAACGAGCGGTTACGAACGGGAGAAACCGATACGCTGAAAGGTGATCTGACACGTATGCGGCGCAATTGGCGGGCGTTTCTTGTGCGGTTGCGCCTTCAGACCGAAAAACGGTTCTCCCTTTTTCCGGAAAGCGCCAAAAAGGAGAAACACCCGGCGGCGGCGGGCGAAACGTCGCGGTCGAATTTCGGCTGCTGCCCTTCGGTCGCCGCAGGTCCTCTAGAAGGCGGATCAAGTGGCCTCGCAGCGAAAAAGGTGTTCGGGCGGGCTGGGCGGCCCGCCGCGTTCGATATCTTGGTTTGTCGCGTTTTTTTGGACGGAAACCGCCCGGCGTGTTTTGCACGCCCACTCCCAAAAAGCGCACAACGCGCGCGGATACTTTTTCTGAAAACGCTCTAGTTGCGGTACTGCTGGACGCGCGTCGCGCGCAGACCAGGCAGGCCGAAGCGATCGATGGCACGCTGCCAGGCGAGGAACTCCTCGACCGTGAGTGTGTAGCGCTGGCAAGCTTCGTCGAGGCTCAAGAGCCCTCCACGCACGGCGGCAACCACTTCAGCCTTGCGGCGGATAACCCAGCGTTTGGTGTTCGGCGGCGGCAGATCGGCCATCGTCAGCGGGCTTCCATCGGGCCCGATGACATAGCTCACTCGACCTCTGCGTTCTTCGCCCATGATCATAGGACTCCTCACTCCACTACCCGCNCTCAAAGTAACCNTGCNGCCTTAAAGAATTGACCACATGACTGGGTAAGCAAGTGGTGAAGGACATCGTTCAAATTTGCTTTCNCANGNGGCNGCCCGGCGCCTTTACAAAGTAAANNCACCGGAAACCTCCATTAACGGACCATGTTAATTAGGTCGTCGAGCATCGTNGAAGCGGTNGTGACGATCTTCGANGCGGCCGAATAAGCGCGCTGCGTGGTGATCAGATTGGTAAACTCNGTGGCCAGATCAACCGTCGATTCTTCGAGGCTCTCGGACTTGATCGTGCCCGCGGAACCGGCATCGGCTTCGGAAATGGTCGGCGAACCAGATGCCGTCGATTCCGTGTAGGCATTGCCGGAGAGCTGCGACAGGCCGTCGGGATTGGAGAAGGTCGCCAGCGGGATCTTGTAGACCTCCTGTGTCAAGCCGTTGGAGAACTGCGCCGTAACCGTGCCGTCGGTCGCAACCGAGATGCCACTGAGACTGCCGAACAGCGCGCCGTTGACGGTCGAAGACGACATCGACGAGGAATTGTCGAACTGGGTGAGACCGGTCGAGGCGTTCAGCGAGCCGAAGCTCAAGTTGAAAGTCTGCGAGTCCAGGCCCGAGGTTGTCGAATCCCACGGGATGGTGATGTCGACGCTGCCATCGGTAGACGCGGTGCCGCCGGTCGGCGTGATGGAAGCCAGCGTACCGTCGGTGTTGAAGGTGCATTCGCCGGATGAGATCAGCGTGGGATACGTGGAGCTGGCGGCCGTGATGTTGGTGGCAGTGCCCGTGTAGGAGACTTCATACTCCCACGTGTTCGCGTCGGTCTTAACGAAGCTCAGCTGCATCGGTTGCGAACCGCCCTGGCTGTCGTAGACGTTGATGGTGCGCTGGAAGTCGGGCTCGACGTAATCGGAATCAGTGGAGTCCAACGACATGTCGCCTGGCGTATAGGTCGCAGTCTCGGCGGTCGTGGATGATTTCAGGTTGATCTGTACGTCGACTTCGGTCGTCGCTTCGGCTTTGCCGGTAAGGCTGCTAGTGTTGATGGTTGTCATGTCATTGCGGTCCGACGGCACGTTGCCGTCGGAGTCGAGCTTCCATCCGAGCAGATAAAGACCGGCGGAGTTCTGCAAATTACCGCTGGAGTCGGTCGTGAAACTGCCGGCGCGGGTATATTCGCGCGACGTCGTATCGCTCGAGTCTGCGGCCACGACGAAGAAGCCGTCGCCGGAAATCGCCATGTCGGTGGTGGAGGTGGTCGTCTCTAGGAGACCCTGATTGCTGACGTTCTGACCGGAGGACGACACCACACTGGCTGACGACGAGTCGCTGTCAGTGGAGGCCGAAGCCAGCAGCGTCGAGAAATCGGCGGTGGCAGCCTTGTAGCCAATGGTGTTGACGTTCGCGATATTGGCGGAGGCGACGCTGAGAGCGTTCGAATAGGCGGTGAGGCCAGCGACGCCGGTCTGCATTGCACCGTTGAGGCTCATTTCACTTTCCCTGCCGGTATTCCGGGCTTCGCCGGGTTCCGGTCATCGAGAGGGCAGCCGGTTCTCGGCCGCGAGTTTTTGTTTCAGGTTTTGTTTCAGTCGGTGACCATTGTCACGCTGGAAAGCGCCACCTCGGAGGTTCCGATAACGAGTTTGGCCGTTGAGCCCGAAAGATCGACGCCGGTGACGGCGGCGGTGGAGGCCACGGACGTCGTGACAGACGTACCATCACTGGCGGTCGATGTGACGGTCAAAGTGTATTGACCGTCGGATTCGGTACTGCCGCTGGTGTTCGTGCCGTCCCAGGTGAAACTGTGGGTGCCCGAGGTGGTGTCGCCGGACGTCGAATACACAACGTTGCTGCTGGAATCCTTGATTGTCAGCGTGGTGGCGGACGCGCTGTCGCTGTTTGTGTAGGACCACGTGGCGCTGCTGTCGGAAAGTTCGCCCGTGCCATCGGACATCGTGATGTTGTGGCCGAGGTAGCTCATGGCCAAACTGGTCGACTGACTGCTGGAGAGCGAGATTAGTGAATCCAGCTTCTCGTTGGTGTCGATTTGCTGCTCGACCTCGCTGTACTCGACGAGCTGCTGGGTGAACTCGTTGGAGTCCATCGGCGAGGTCGGGTCCTGGTTCTGCAACTGCGTGGTAAGCAGCGTCAGAAAGGTCTGGAAATTCGTTGCCAGGCTGGTGCGCGAGGTCGACGTGGTCGACGTGGTTGACGTGGTGCTGGTTACGGCAGTGGTCATGGCTTTCTTACCTCACACGCGAATGTCGAGCCGCACGCTGTTGGGCGCGTAGCTGCCGGATGCAGAACTGATGGATAACGCTGTGGCGGATGCGACGGCTTTTGCGGACAGGCTGCGGCCACGCGACTTTTCCGAACCGTCATTTGCCTGTTGCTGCTGCTGATCGCGCAGCGAGAAATTGAGGCCGCTATTCGACAGATTGAGACCGGCGTCGGTCAGGGCGCGATTGAGGCTCGTGGCATCGCGCTGCAACAGGTCCAGGGTCTGCGGCTTGTCGACCACCAGATTGGCCTGGGCTTGGCCGGAATCGTCGACCGTGAGCTTGACTTGGATGCGGCCGAGGTCGGGTGGATCAAGGCGGACGTCGAACTCATGCAATCCTTCGGCCGTCTTGGCGGCGATAGTGACGCCGAGTTTGTCGAGCGATGTCGACGTGTCGGTGGTGCTTTGATGCTGCGTCGAGACCTGCAGCTCCGCGGTGACGGCTTGTGGCTGTGCCGGTGTGGGAGTGGTCGTGGCCGCCGTCTGCAGCGCCGCAGTATCGTTGCTGGTCTGATGGTTGGTGGACGTGGTTTGCGGTGCGCTCTGTTGCACGGTCTGCTGCGCGGTCTGCTGAACCGGTTCGTTCGACGACGAGTTGCTCTGCTGCGCCGTCGATGACGTGGCCGATTGGGTGGCCGATTGGGTTTGTTGCGAACTCGCGTCGGTGGTCTTGGTTGGTTGCTCGGTGTCGGCTTTTGCCTTGGCCGAGGTCTTAACCTTGCTGTCGGTCACACTTCCGGTCTTGGTTTCGTTGGCAGTGCGCGGCGATACCAGAGCCTGGGCGGCGGCGGTCTGATCGGCCTTCTGCTGTGCTGAAGGGTTGCTTTGGTCGTCGGCGCTGGCCTGTGGCACGGTCAGCTGTGCAGGAACAGGAGTTTCCGTGTCTTGCAGGGCGGCCGGATCGGCAGCTGTGTCTGTGGTCGAGGGCGTCGTAGTGGCGGGCACGTCTGCTGTCTTGGTGGCGTTCGGCTGACCGGATGCCACGGGCTGGTCGCTGGTCGCGTTCGCTACGCCGTCGGTCGCCGTGGTGTCACTCGAAGTGCTGGCGGGCGCCGCAACCGGCTGGGTAACCGCAGTATTGACGGCAAACTGCGGATTGAACAGTGCCATCATCGGATCGGTGACGGCCGATGCCGTGCTGCTGCTGTCGGTGGTGGTGTCGTCGCTGGTCGCGTCTTCGGTGGTGGTGGCGTCCGATGACGTGGAAGGTGTGGACTCCGTGGGCACCGGCGCGCCGGTTGCAGCCGTAGTGGTGGCATTGGCCGACGCGTTCTGGTTCGCCTGCAACAGTTGCAGCAAGGCATTCAGATTGAGCGCACCGGTCGCTGCATTATTGCTACTGGTCTTGGTATCGGTGGTAGTCGGCGTGTTGCTTGTAGCATCTGTGGAGGTCTGATCCGGCGCCGTCGCGCTATCAGCCTCCGTCGTGATATTCTGAAGCCAGGCTGGCAGCACGAATGCGCCATTCGAAGATTGTGTTGCAGCAGCATCCGAGTCGACGGTGCTGGCCCCGGTCTCGGTCTCGGTCTCGGTCCCGCTAGCGGCGGCGAGGACGGCGCTCAGGTCGGCGGGCGTGTTCGGAAGCATGTTCGCGGCCGTGAAGCTGGTCGTCGGCATGAAGGCGCCGGTAAACGACGTAGCTGCAGCCGGCGTATCGGCCGCTCCGGCGCTCATTTCGGCAAGCAAGGCGCCGAACACTGCGTCGAGTGTGGCAGGTGTGGTCGCGGCCGACTGGGATGCCGTCGCGGTCGTCACCGTATTGACTGTTGCCAGATCGACCAAGGCTTAGGTCCGCCAAAGTTGCGAGGGACTAGAAGCAAGGGCCGGACCAGTTGGCCGAAGCCAATAGAAGCCAATAAACCAGCGTTTTTTCGCCGACGCTGCCTGCGGCATATGGCAATGAAGGTACGGCACCTTCTGCCGACAGAGGCAAAATTTGCCGTACGGACCGCGGCGAGAAGCCTGTTTTTCCGCCGCTTACCGCGCCTAGGAATTGGCATAGGCCTTGCGATCATTGAAGCGGCGACAAAGCATTTTCGGGAAGAAGCCCGTGAGCCTGAACGGAATTATGTCGACTGCACTTTCCTCTTTGCAGACCAATACGTCTGCATTGAAGGTGGTGTCGCAGAACATCTCGAACCTCAACACCGACAATTATGCGCGGCGTCAAGTCAACCTTGCCGTGCAAGGCTCCGACGGCATTGCCTCCGGTGTGACCATCGAGGACGTCACCAGGGTCACCGATCAGTATCTGACGCAGGAAAACCTGTCGGCGACGTCCTCCTCCGCACAATATGATACGATGAGTTCGGTGTTTGACCAGATCAACACGCTTCTGGGCTCACCCGGCGATGGCAATTCGCTCTCCTCCAAGCTCAGCGACGTGTCGACCAAGCTCGGTGCGGCGCAGCTTTCAACCAACTCCAGCTCCAGCCAGGCGGCCGTCGTCAATTCGATGAAGTCGCTGGCCTCTTCGATCTCGAACATGTCGACTCAGCTCGACAGCCTGTCCAGCCAGACCGACCAACAATTGTCGACGTCGGTCACCGATGCCTCGACCCTGATCAAGCAGATCTACAATTACAATCAACTGATCAAGTCGTCCTATCTGCAGGGCGACACCGACACCACCTATCTCGACCAGCGCGATACCGCTTTGAACAGTCTGGCCAAAGAAATGGACATCCGCGTTATCGAGCAGTCTGACAATACCATTCAGGTCACGACCCAGGACGGCATCAGTCTGGTGGGCAGTGCTAGCTATTCCAGCCTAAGCTACACGACCGGCGGCGACAACGTCTACGGCACGATTACGGCCCAGGATACCAACGGCACGACCGGCGACGCGATCGGAACCTCCCTGTCGCTCGACAGTCATCTGACGGGCGGCACGATGCGTGGCCTGATCGACATGCGCGACAGCACCATCGCCTCCGTTAAGAACGAACTGGGTTCGCTGGCCAAGGGCATCGCCAACGCTTACAACGAGGTTCACAACGAATCGTCATCCTATCCGCCACCCAGCACCCTGACCGGGCACAACACTGGCCTGCTCGCGTCCGACAGCCTCAATTTTACCGGGGCGTCGTCCATTGCGCTGACCGATGCGAGTGGCGTCCAGCAGCACATGGTCGACATCGATTTCGACGCGGGCACGATTTCGGTCGATGGCAGCTCGACGTCGAGCTTCTCCAACTCCATCGGAAGTTTCACTTCGGCATTGAACGACGCGCTGTCGAGCGAGGGCGGCACGGCCGATTTCACCGATGGCGTGTTGACGGTCGACGGCGGTTCCAACCGTGTGGTGGTCGGCGATCCCGATTCGACCAATGCCTCCTCGCGCAGCGGCACTAGCTTTTCGCAGTTCTTCGGTCTCAACGATCTCTTTACGACCTCAGTGCCTTCGATCTCGAACACCGGCATGGTATCCAGCGATGCGCTCGGGCTTACCGATGACGGTGCGATGAAATTCGTGGTCAAAAACGCCGACGGTTCGGTGGCGACGACCGCCAACGTCGCGATCACCTCGACCATGACGGTCGACGACGCGATCAGTGCGATCAATACGAGCCTCAGCGGTTACGCCACCGTGAAGCTCGATGATAGTGGCGCGTTGAAAACCACGATGGACAAAAACTATTCGGACTATTCGCTGCAGGTTACCGACGACACGACCTTGCGCGGCAGCACCGGTGTCAGTGTCAGCGCGCTGTTTGGTCTGGGATCCAATACGGTCAGCATGGTTGCTTCCGGTTTCAAGGTCAATTCCGCCATCGTTTCCGATTCGTCGCGGATCGCCTTTGCCCAACCCGATCTGTCGTCGACGGCGACGCAGACTGTGGGGTCCGGCGATTCGAACGGCCTGCTCGCGCTGCAAGCGCTCGAAACCACGCAGTTCAGCTTCGACAAGGTCGGCAATCTTGGGGCGCAGACGACCTCGTTGCAGAACTATTCCGCGGCTTTCTATCAGGACATCGCCACCCAATCGTCGTCCGCCACGACCAATAAGACCACGCAGGACGACCGGCTGACCGAAGCGCAATCACGGCTGACCAACAACTCGGGAGTGAACCTCGATGAAGAGCTCTCGAACATGATCATATATCAGAAAGCCTACAGTGCCGGAGCGCGCGTGTTGAGTACGGTCACTCAGCTCTATGACACACTTCTGAACATCCAATGAGGTAAGCGATGAGTGTCGACCGTGTCGCCACCAATAACCAGAGCAGCTACATGATTTCGCAGACAGCGAAGGCGAATGTGAAGCTGCAGCAATCCGAGGCTCAGGTCTCCACCGGCAAGATCTCCCAGGATTATGCTGGCATCGGCGACAAGACCGCGGCGCTCGAAGGCGCGCGCGCGGCGGCCGATCGCGCTTCGGCCTACGCGACCAACACCCAGCTTGCGGTCACTCAGACCGATTTGCAGGACACCCAGCTCACGACCTTGACGGGCCTGGCGCAGCAACTGCAGAAGGCCATCACGTCTGCTGCCGGAAATTCCGATGGCACCGGCCTGATGACCACGGCAGAGGGCATCTTCGAGCAGGCGTCGTCGATCCTCAACTCGACCGATTCCAACGGCAATTATATTTATGCCGGTGAAAAGACTGACACCAAGCCCTTCACCGCGACCAGTCTTGCCGATCTGGCGAGCGCGACATCGGTATCGGATTGCTTCCAAAACGGCACCGTCAAGAAGTCGGTGGCGGTTGGCGACGGCCAGACCGAACAGATCGGCGTTCTCGCCTCCGATGTCGGCACCAACCTGATGACGGCGCTCAAGGCGCTTTATCAGCAGGACCAGTCGAGTTCCTTGTCCGACGCGCTTACCACCACCCAGACGGACGACCTGACGTCGAACGTGCTGCCGACGGCGAACACCACTTATACCGCGCTGAACTCGATTTTGGCCCAGAACGGTAACGCCTATAGTGCCCTTGAGAGCGAGGTGGCCAGCCAGCAGTCGTTGAGTACGCTCTATTCCGGCTTCGTGTCCGATATTGAGGACGTCGATATGGCGACGGCCTTGACCAATTTGTCGAACAACCAGACCGCTTTGCAGGCCGTCTTGACGGTCACCTCGCAGCTAAACAACGTCAGTCTGCTCGACTACCTGTCGACCACCAGTTAAGCTGGCCAAGAGCGCTTTCGGGAAAAGTGCCGGCGTGCGTTGCGCGTATTTTAAGAGGAGGCGTGCAAAGCACGCCGAGCGGTTTTCCGTCCGAAAGCGCGGCAATCAAAAGCCTTAAGCTTGCGAGGCGGGCGGCGAGCCGATAAGACGCAGCTATGATGCCTCATTCGACGTCCCAGAAGCGCATTGTCGCCGCCATGTCGGGCGGGGTCGATTCCTCGGTCACCGCCGCGCTGTTGCAGCGTCAAGGCTATGACGTGATCGGCGTCACCTTGCAGCTTTATTCCGGGGCCCCAGACCGCAAAGGCGCCTGTTGCGCCGGCAAGGACATCTACGACGCCCGCCGCGTCGCTGATAAGCTCGGCATTGCCCATTACGTGCTCGATTACGAAGAGCGCTTCCGCAAAGCGGTGATCGATGATTTCGCCGCCGGATACGCGCGCGGCGAGACGCCCATTCCCTGCATCCGCTGCAACGAGCGGGTGAAATTCGCCGATCTGATGGAGAGCGCCCGCGCCCTCGGCGCCGATGGCCTGGCCACCGGCCATTATGTCCGCCGCATTGATGGGCCGGAGGGGCCCGAGCTGCACCGTGCCGTCGACGACGGGCGCGATCAAAGCTACTTCCTGTTCGCCACCACCCGGCAGCAGCTTGAATACCTTTACTTTCCGCTCGGTGGTATGACCAAGCCTAAGGTCCGCGAGATGGCCGCCGAACTCGGCCTCGTCAATGCCGCCAAGCCCGACAGCCAAGACATCTGCTTCGTGACCAGCGACTACACCGACGTGGTCAAGCGCCTGCGCCCCGAGGCCGGGGAACCGGGCGAGATTGTTGACGAGGCGGGGGGCGTCCTCGGCCGCCACGACGGCATTGCGAATTTCACCATTGGCCAGAGGAAAGGCCTTGGCCTCTCCGGCAACGAGGCGCCGCTGTTCGTTTTGAAGCTTGATGCCGCAAACCGCCGCGTCGTGGTCGGCCCGCGCGCGGCGCTTTTGACCCGCCGTATCGTCTTGAAAGACGTTAACTGGCTCGCCG
>WSSedL1CaDRAFT_10000504_pt1 | contig 27577 bp, 20 predicted proteins | sample WetSurSL1Cattail_FD_9464 | JGI IMG/M metagenome (IMG submission 9464)
CGATAGGTAAGTTGTTAAGAAACAATAAAAAAACAATGTGTACCTGCGAGAGTTGTACCGGCGGAAATATTGCCCATTTGTTGACTTCTATAGCCGGAAGTTCTGATTATTTCAAAGGAAGTATTGTATCCTATGCCAATGAAATTAAAGAGAATTTGGTTCATGTGGCCCCCCGTTTAATAGAAAATTTTGGAGCAGTGAGTAAAAGTGTAGTAGAGGCAATGGCAGAAAATACTTTAAAACTCATGAACGCTGATTATGCGGTAGCTACTTCCGGAATCGCCGGACCTGATGGAGGAACAGTTGAGAAGCCAGTTGGAACTATTTGGATAGCAGTATGTTCTAAAAATAAAATTATTTCCAGAAAACTAAATACCGGAGATTCTAACCGCGAAAGAAACATCCGAAGGGCAACTTTGTCGGTACTGAAAGAATTACATGAATTAATCCTTTCTGAAATAAATGATAAATAATTCAAAAAAAGTGAAAAATAAATTTGAATATTTCAATTATTATAACGACTTTTGCGACCTGTTTAACGAGAACTAAAGAAAACATAGAGATATGTCACAAATTTGTCAAATAACCGGAAAAAAAGCGATGGTGGGAAACAATGTTTCTCACTCAAAAAGAAGAACCAAAAGGGTTTTTATGCCTAATTTATTTATTAAGAGGTTTTTTATCGAAGAAGAAAACCGTTGGATAACCATTAAAGTATCCGCTTCAGGCATAAAGGAAATTACAAAAAAGGGCCTTACCCAAGCGTTGAAAGATGCTCAGGAAAAGGGTTTTATTAAAGTTTATTAATTTATTTTTAATGCACACGCACAATGGCAAAGAAAGGTAACAGGGTTCAGGTTATTCTGGAATGCACCGAGCATAAGGAGAGTGGTATGCCTGGAACATCCAGATACATTACTACCAAGAACAAAAAAAATACACCCGAACGTATGGAGTTGAAAAAATACAACCCCATCCTTAAAAAAGTAACAGTTCATAAAGAAATTAAATAATATTGAACTATGGCAAAGAAAGTAGTAGCAACTCTTAAAAAAGCTGGTGAAGGTAAAGGAGTAGCCAAAGTAATTAAAATGGTAAAGTCTGAAAAAACAGGCGCTTACGTTTTTCAGGAAGAAATCATTCCTACAGAAATGGTTAAAGATTTCTTAGCTAAGAAATAATTCCTTTCAAGAAAAAATACTAAAAAAAGCTTTCTTCTTTTGAAGAGAGCTTTTTTGTTATATAAATAAGTCTTAGTATTAAAAGATTTGTTTATTTTACGTATTATTATTTATTCTGTACAAAAGTTTCAGTTCATTGTCTGTGAATAAAAAAACAAATTTAAAATATGGCTCTATTTGGTCTTTTTTCCCGTGAAAAGAAAGAAACGCTGAACAAAGGTCTTGAGAAAACCAAAACCAATGTTCTTAGCAAAATATCCCGTGTTATTACCGGTAAATCAAAAATTGATGACGAAGTACTGGATAACCTGGAAGAAGTTTTAATTACTTCTGATGTGGGCGTAGATACCACAATAAAAATTATTGATCGTATCCAAAAAAGAGTGGCAGCTGATAAATATGTAAATGCAGATGAACTGAACCATATTCTTAGGGATGAAATCGCAAAACTTCTGGATGAAAACCATACCGGCGAAATAGTCGATTTTAACCAGATAGCTACTAAAAAACCTTATGTTATTATGGTTGTTGGTGTTAATGGCGTTGGAAAAACTACTACCATCGGTAAGCTGGCATATCAGTTTAATAAAGCCGGTAAAAAGGTTTTATTAGGAGCTGCAGATACCTTTAGGGCTGCTGCTGTAGATCAGTTAGTTATTTGGAGCCAAAGAGCCGGTGTTGACATTGTAAAACAGACGATGGGAGCCGATCCTGCTGCTGTAGCTTTTGACACTATTAATTCTGCTGTGGCCAATCAATACGATGTTGTAATTATCGACACCGCCGGCCGCTTACACAATAAAGTTAATTTAATGGCAGAACTTACTAAAATTAAAAAGGTTATGCAAAAGAGTATTCCTGATGCTCCACATGAGGTTTTGTTGGTTTTAGATGGTTCTACAGGTCAGAATGCTTTTGAACAGGCTAAACAATTTACCAAAGCAACTGAAGTTACATCATTGGCTTTAACCAAGCTTGATGGAACAGCTAAAGGCGGTGTGGTAATTGGAATCTCGGATCAGTTTAAAATTCCTGTTAAATTTATTGGTATCGGCGAGGGAATGGAAGATTTGCAGATTTTTAATAAATATGAATTTGTAGATTCTTTATTTAACTAAAAAAGGCCACAGTCTATTTTTATAACAGACTATGGCCTAGCTATTTTTATATTATTTATTCAAGGATTTCTTTATCGTGCATTTTCTTAAGAAATCCTACAAAATCATCTTTCTTTTCGCTTTCCATCCATTCCAGTGAATCTTTGGGATGTTCATTCATCGATCCGCTAATCATATAGGGCATGTGATATCCCCACGAAATTTCCTTCTGCAAAGGATGTATTTTCTTTTGAATACCATCAAGGATGGGTAATAATCTGTATTTAGGATTTTTCAGGAAAGCTATTAATAATTCCATTGGACAGTTACCTGCGCCACGGCCTAATCCCAAAAAAGTAGCATCTAACATGGTTGCTCCATTTCTGATAGCGGTTACTGTATTGCTAAATGCCATTTGCATATTGTTATGCGCATGAATCCCAATTTGTTTACCGGGTAAAGCTTCGGTATATTTCTTCATCAAAGCTTCAATTTGTTCACTATAAAGACTACCAAAACTATCTACCAGATAAAAATTCTGGACTCTTGATTTTGCAATATCTTTTAAGGCTTCGTCCAAATCCGGTTCAATAACTTTCGAAACAGACATCAGATTGATACAAACTTCATAACCTTTATCCAGACAAATTTCGGCATGTTGTATCGCTTTGTCTACCTGATGTATATAACAGGCAACACGAATCATATCAATAACGCTTTCTTTTTTAGGCTTAATGGCATTTAAATCGATACGGCCAATATCAATCATTGCAGATATTTTAGTGCTGGTTTTATTTTCGCCCAAAATGCGTTTTAAGTCAGCTTCATCGCAAAATTTCCATGGACCGTTTTCAGCTCTGGAATAGGCTTCTTCAGAGCTTTTATATCCTATTTCCATGTAATCAACACCTGCTTCAACACACGATTTATAAACAGTTCTTACAAAATCGTCGTCAAACTGCCATTTATTCATTAGTCCACCATCGCGGATAGTGCAATCAATAACCTTAATTTCTTTTTTAAACATTCTTTATAGTGGTTTATTTGTTAATTAATTTCATTTGTTCATCTATAAAATAATGTAGCAGAACCTTATAAATCTGTTCTACTACATCCGGAGAAACACCGTTTTGTTCAGCCCATTTTCGACGGTTAACAAATACTTCGTCATAACGTTTTTGGGCTTTTACATCCTCAGAATTTGATTTATATTTAACTATTTCTTTTACATAAGAATAACGTGTTCCAATTAAATCAATAATTTGCTTGTCGATAACATCAATCTCGTTTCTGATTTCATCAATATTCTTGCACTCTTCAGGTTTTTTCATAAGTTATGGTAATTGTTATATTTTACAAATAAAACAAAAAATGAATTATGTATGCTAAACAGCATTAAAAAATATAACTTATATCATGTTTATTATTTTCCCTTTACCATTATTTCATCAATAAAGGTCCAGGACTTGTCTCCATCTGAAGTCATCCAGGTAGGTAATATTTTGGTGCAATCGATTTTAAATTTAACATAACGAACTCTGGTTAAGATAGTACTGAATGTAAAAGTACGTGTTACTTCAAACAATCGATCCTGATTTCCAATTTCAATCTGACCGATCGAATTGTATTTATTCCCGTCGTCTGAAACAAAGCAGGTTATACGGTTGGGATAAAAAGCACGGTTTACAGGGTAGTTCAACGAACTTATAGAAATTTCCTGAGGTTGAATTAATTTTTCCAGATCAAGGGTTAGTTCAAAATCGGTTCCCTGCCATCCTAACCATTGAAAGGTATAGTCATTGGTTCCGTAAAAACCATTTGTAAGAATACTTAAATCTCCCCGGTTATAATCTTTATTAGGAAGTGGATTGGCTGTTACTTTTTTGCCGTATGCAAGATTTTCCTTATTCTGAGGTGAAATAAAACGTAGTGTGGATAAATAATAATCTTTGGGGGTTAATCCGGCTTCGTTTATGGTTTTGATATTATATTTTTTACATACATAATAAAAACGGTCCAATTCAGCCTTCATAGCCGGTTGCAATAGGTAATTCCCATTTTGTTGAATAAACCAGCCCCGGGGGCCAAAAATATCCTGTTTGGCAATTTCTAAGACAGCGTATTCCAAAGGGAGAAAAGCAATTTCTACGTGCCGGAGTGTTACCGAATCGTCTTTTGCCATCTGAACAGCTGTATCCATGCATGCTTTGTAATATTTTATATTTTCCTCTGATAAAAAGGTCTTGGAATGCCATGTAGGAGATCCGTAAATATTTAACCAATCCTGCGAACGGGCCGTTTGGCGCTCAAGCTGATATAAATAATTAATAACATAAGTGGCTGATTTACCATAGTATCCCTTAATAAAATCAAAAATAACCGTATCTACTCTTATATATGGATTCCAGAGAAGTTTGGAAATTAAATAGGTTTTTAACTCAGAAAATTCATAACCCGACTCGTTATTTATCTGTTGAAATTGATCTTTAATTCCATTTTTTACAAAAAATTGAATATTTGACTGCAGGGTGTGAAAATTAGGAAAAGGAGAAATATTATGGCAAAAATTTACGTTGTAATCCCATAAATACAAATTATTGCTTATTTTTTCCCAATCATGAATGTCTTTTATAAAATTACGGCTCGAAGTATCAATTTCAATGGGAATGTTTCTGTTCAATTCTATGGAACATATCATTATCTGTACATTCTTTACAGGTTTGGTTAATTTTGGGGCTTTACGGGAATAGGTATAAGCTAGTGTAGATATTGTTTTATCCGGAAATTCTTCTGCGATTTTATTGACAAACCGGATTATAGGACCTGATGGAGACCCTTCTTCCTCAATAATCTTCTTGCATTCCGGACATTGGCAGTAATAATGATTATCGTTTTGGCTGACAGACCAGACGTTCCGGGTGGGCTGATTGGCCATTTCTTTACGCAGATTTTCGACCATTATTCTGAGGACTTCCGGATTGGAAAGACAAGGTTGCCTTGATGAACGTTCTCCGTCTATTAATGCAAAATATTCGGGATGATCCTTAAAATATTTATCCGGACGCATTAATTTCCAAAAAGTATGTACATAATATCCTTCACCAAATACATCATCAATTTCGTTTAACCGATGCCAATCTTTATATTCTTTATTGGCGCAGAAATTACCATAAACAACCCTGTAATTGTTCATTGGTTTCTCATAAAGGTTAATTTCCGGCAATTCTAAAGTATGTTTCTGGGGAATATATTCAAAGTCAGGGCTGTATTTTCGGCAACCCAAATATTTTTCGAGCAAAGTAACCACTGCATAAAACAATCCTTTATGCTTGCCCCCGATAATATAAATTTTTTCATCAACTGTTTTTATGACAAAAGCATCTTCCGAAAGAGTATCAATCACGCTAAAATAACCGATATCTTTAAGTCGTTCGCTTTGACCAATAATTATTTCCTTTTGTCCGGGATAACTATTATCGGATACAATGGGAATGGTTGCCTGTGAAATTTTATAAACATATCGCTGCAAATAATCAGCTGAATGAAATTCTTCAGGAGTGGGGTTTGCCGGTAATACAATGGTGTATAATGGTTTTTTATTGCGTACGGGAATTAAAGCAGCCTTACTAATAAATGGAAGAAGAATGAGCATGGTTATAAAAATAACGCAGGTTCTCATTAGTTTGTTTTTTTAGGGTTTTATAATTAACATTCATCCAAAGGTTTATTTCAGATTATGTTAATTAATAATAGTTTTGTTTTAGTCCTATAACAACGTTTTTGGTTAAAATAATATTTTATAGAAAACCTGATTATTTTTTGCATGTTGTTAACTTTGCAAAGTTAAAAAAAATTGAATATAAAAATATATGAGCCGTAAGGGAATACATTTTATTACATTAGGTTGCAGCAAAAATCTTGTTGACTCTGAACATTTAATGCGCCAGTTAGAGTTGTCGGGATATAAGGTTACTCATAATTCCGATAATATCAAGTCTGGTACTGTTATCATCAATACCTGCGGTTTTATTAAAGATGCCAAGCAAGAATCGATAGATACAATTTTGGAATTTGCCCAGGCTAAACTTGAAGGAAAAATTCAAAATTTGTTTGTTTTTGGCTGTTTGAGTGAACTTTATAAAGAAGAGCTAAAAAAGGAAATTCCTGAAGTAGATCAATTTTTTGGTGTTAACAGTTTTGAAGATATTTTACATTTAATAGGAGTGAGGTTCCAAAAAGAATTACAGGACGAAAGGGTTCTCACTACACCTAAACATTTTGCATATCTTAAGATTTCAGAGGGTTGCGATCGTTCCTGTGCTTTTTGTTCTATTCCTCATATTCGTGGAAAACATATATCCATACCAATTGAGGAATTGGTAAAAGAAGCTGTAAAACTTGCCGAAAGCGGTGTTAAAGAATTGATTATAATTGCACAGGATATAACTTACTATGGATTAGATATATATAAGGAACAAAAACTGGCTGATTTATTAAAGGAATTGGTTAAGATTGATAAAATAGAGTGGTTGCGTTTGCATTATGCCTATCCGCATAAATTCCCGGAGGATGTTATTGATGTCTGCAAGAATAACCCTAAAATATGCCGGTATCTGGATATTCCATTTCAACACATTAGTGATAATATGTTGAAAATGATGCGCAGAGGAAACTCTAAAAATCAAACTTTTGATCTAATTAATAAGCTTAGGGCAGAAATACCCGGAATAGCCATAAGAACAACGCTATTAGTTGGACATCCGGGGGAAACTGATGAGGATTTTGCCGAACTGGTTCAATTTGTTAAAGACATGCGATTTGACCGGTTGGGTGTTTTTCCTTATTCTCACGAAGAAAATGCCTACGCTTACAAGCATTATAAAGACGAAATACCTGAAGATATCAAACAAAATCGGGTTAATGAAATAATGGAAATACAACAGCAAATTTCATTGGAAATTAATCAGTTAAAAATTGGTAATACCTTAAAAGTTTTGATAGATAGAAAAGAAGGCGATTATTGGATTGGACGCACTGAATTTGATTCTCCCGATGTTGATGGTGAAGTATTAATTCCTTTAAATGCTTCAATAAAACAAGGTAATTTCTACGAAGTTAAGATTACTGATGCTTCTGAATTCGACTTATTTGGAGAGATAATCTAATATTCAGAGAAAATATAAATAAAAGAGGCTGTGTAAAAAGTTAATTTTTACGGCGGAATGCAAATTCCGCCGAGCGCAATAATGGGCGCTGAGCTGAGATATAAATAAAAAAAGCACCTCGTTAAGGTGCTTTTTTTATTATTGTTCGGCTATTTCAGGTTTATCTTCTTTAGCCCCTTTAGCTTTTTCTACTTTAAAAGATAATTGATCTTTCTTTTTGTTATAGGTTACCAAAATACTGTCACCATCCGAAAGTGTAGATTTTATTATCACTTCAGCCATAGGATCTTCTAAGTATTTTTGTATGGCCCGTTTTAGTGGTCTTGCTCCAAAATTAATATCAAATCCTTTCTCGGTAATATAATCTTTAGCAGCAGGAGATATCTTTATATGATATCCCAGAGAAAATACTCTCTCAAATAATCCCCTTAATTCAATATCAATAATTTTATGAATTTCAGCCTTTTGTAATGTATTGAATAAAATAACATCATCTATACGGTTAAGAAATTCAGGTGCGAAAGCTTTTTTAAGGGCATTCTGAATAACGCTCTTGGCATATTCGTTACTTTGGGATTCTTTTGAAGATGTGGAAAATCCGACACCTTGACCGAAATCCTTCAGTTGACGGGTACCAATATTTGAAGTCATTATAATTATGGTATTTTTAAAATCCACCCTTCTTCCCAAACTATCTGTTAATTGGCCTTCATCCAAAACTTGCAGTAAAATATGGAAAACATCAGGATGAGCTTTTTCAATCTCATCTAATAAAACCACTGAATAAGGTTTACGACGAACCTTTTCGGTAAGCTGTCCGCCTTCTTCATAACCAATATATCCCGGAGGGGCACCAACCAGACGGGAAACACTGAATTTCTCCATGTACTCGCTCATATCAATGCGGATAAGATTGTCGGTGGTGTCAAAAAGATATTTTGCAAGTACCTTGGCGAGCTGTGTTTTTCCAACACCTGTAGGACCAAGGAATATAAATGTACCAATTGGTTTATTCGGATCCTTTAAACCGGCGCGGTTACGCTGTATTGCTTTCACAACTTTTTCAATAGCTTCGTCCTGACCGATTACACTACCTTTAAGGTTATTGCCCATGCTTAAAAGACGCAGTCCTTCAGCTTGTGCAATGCGTTGAACCGGAACTCCGGTCATCATAGCCACAACTTCTGCAACTTTTTCTTCGTCAACAGTAACCCTGTTTTTAGCTAATTCTTTTTCCCAGCGTATTTTTTCATCTTCTAATTTGTCAATAAGCTCTTTTTCCTTATCCCTGAAATTAGCTGCTTTTTCAAAATTTTGATTTTTTACCGCTGTGATTTTCTCCTTCTTAGCATTTTCAATCTGATGTTCTAATTCAAGAATTCGTTCCGGAACTACAATATTTGAAATATGTACTCTGGAACCGGCTTCATCCAGGGCATCAATGGCCTTATCCGGTAAATGCCTGTCGCTGATATATCTTCCGGTAAGTTTAACACATGCCAATATTGCTTCGGGAGTATAATATACGTTATGATGTTCTTCATAACGCTCTTTGATGTTATTAAGAATTTCAACAGTTTCTTCAGGACTGGTAGGCTCTACCATTACTTTTTGGAAACGGCGTTCGAGAGCACCATCTTTTTCGATATGCTGACGGTATTCATCTAATGTAGTTGCACCAATACATTGAATTTCGCCACGAGCAAGTGCTGGTTTAAGCATGTTGGCAGCGTCGAGCGATCCGGTTGCGCCACCGGCACCAACAATGGTGTGAATTTCATCAATAAACAGGATTACATTAGCAGATTTGGCCAACTCATTTAAAATAGCTTTCATCCGTTCTTCAAACTGTCCACGATATTTGGTTCCTGCAACTATGGAGGCCAAATCAAGAGTTACCACACGCTTACCGAACAAAACACGGGATACTTTCCTTTGAACGATACGCAAAGCAAGCCCTTCTGCAATAGCAGATTTTCCAACTCCTGGTTCACCAATTAAAATTGGATTGTTTTTCTTTCTGCGACTGAGAATTTGAGCCAAACGTTCAATTTCTTTTTCGCGGCCAACGATAGGATCTAAGCGGCTTTCTTCAGCAGCTTTTGTAAGGTCGACGCCAAAATTATCTAAAACCGGTGTTTCTGATGTCCCCTTAGGAGCTTGTCCGCCGGAAGGTTGTTTTCCTTGGCCAAACTGACCTCTTGCATCGTCGTCGTCATCTTCACCGCCACCTCCGGGAAAATCACTTTTAGATTGCACATCGTAAGTTTCTAATTCTTCACGTATTGCAAAATAATCTATATTTTGCTCTGTAAGTAATTGCGAAACAAAAGAATTTTCGTCTTTAATAATAGCCAGTAATAAATGGCCAGTATCAATAATTTTACTTTTAAAAGAGCGTGCTTCAAGTTGTACCATTTTCAATACCCGTTCGCTCGATTTAATAAGAGGCAGGCTTTCAATATCTTTAATAGGTATATATTGTTCCGGTTTTATTTTTGTTTCAATAGATTTACGAAGATCCGATAAATTTGCTCCCAGTGAAACTAAAGCTTCAATAGCTTCACCTTCGCCATCCCTCAATATACCTAAAAAAATATGTTCCGGACAAATGCAACTATTCCCTAATCGTATTGCTTCTTCCTTACTATATGATAATACGTCTTTTATCCTTTGTGAAAATTTAGCATCCATAAAAAATAATATTTTCTCTAAGTTACAAATCTATTGCAAATATAACAATAAATGTACTATCTTTTATTAATGAACAATACTCTGTTAATAAAATAGCATCGACAGGCATTTTTTTTAATCAAAAAATACATACTTTAGTACCTATTTTTTAAGAAGCATATATCATTGATTATTAGGAATAATATTAGAAAATGCAAGAAGAAAATATCATTACCATCAACATTGAGGAAGAAATGAAATCGGCATACATCGATTATTCGATGTCTGTTATTGTATCCAGGGCCCTTCCTGATGTAAGAGATGGCTTAAAACCAGTACACCGCCGGGTACTTTTTGGTATGTCCGAGCTCGGTGTAGTTTCAAATAAACCTTTTAAAAAGTCTGCCAGAATAGTTGGGGAAGTATTAGGTAAATATCACCCTCACGGGGATTCATCTGTGTACGATGCTATGGTTCGTATGGCTCAACCCTGGTCTTTAAGAGGACCTCTTGTTGACGGACAGGGTAACTTTGGTTCTGTTGATGGCGACAGTCCTGCTGCTATGCGTTACACTGAAGCCAGAATGACCAAGTTGGCAGAAGAAATGTTAGTGGATCTTGAAAAAAATACGGTTGATTTTCAATTAAACTTTGACGATTCGCTTGAAGAACCTACTGTTTTACCTTCGGGTTTTCCAAATCTTTTAGTAAACGGAGCTTCTGGTATTGCTGTAGGTATGGCTACCAATATGGCTCCTCATAATTTAAGAGAGTCTGTAAATGCCATTATTGCCTATATCGACAATAATGATATTACCATTGACGAGTTAATGCATTATATTAAAGGTCCTGATTTTCCAACCGGAGCTATTATTTATGGATATCAGGGAATTAAGGATGCATTTGAAACCGGACGAGGCAAAATTGTAGTTCGAGCAAAAACAGAACTGGAATTAACACCTTCTGGAAGGGATAAAATCATAGTTACAGAAATTCCATATCAGGTGAATAAAGCTGAGTTAATTAAGAAAACCGCCGATCTTATTAATGAAAAAAAGATTGAGGGTATTTCCTATATTAATGATGAGAGTGACCGTAATGGGATGCGTATTGTTATCATCCTTAAAAAAGAGGCACAAGCCAATGTTGTATTAAACAATCTTTTTAAGCTTACCCAGTTACAATCTGCATTTAATGTTAATAACATTGCTTTAGTTCATGGTAGACCTAAAACACTTGATTTAAAACAAATTATTTATTATTTTGTAGAACACCGTCATGAAGTAATTGTTCGCCGCACCCAATACGACTTGGATCAGGCTGAAAAACGAAAACATATTCTCGAAGGTTTAATAATAGCCGTTGATAATATTGATGAAGTAGTTCATATTATCCGTAATGCCAGTAACACTGAAGAAGCTCAGAATAAATTAATTGAAAGATTTAGTTTATCCGAAATTCAAGCCAGGGCAATACTTGATATGCGATTGAGGGCATTAACCGGATTAAGCCGGGATGAACTTCATAAAGAATATGAAGAATTACTAAAACTGATCGAATATTTACATCAGGTTCTCAATGATTTAACTTTGAGAATGAAAATTATCAAAGACGAACTCATAGCATTAAAAGAAAAGTTTGGAGACGAACGTCGAACTGAAATTGTACCTAATGCCGGAGAATTTAATCCCGAAGATTTCTATGCCAACGATGATATGGTTATTACTATATCTAAACTTGGATATATGAAACGTACCCCGTTGTCTGAATTTAAAACCCAAACACGTGGAGGCGTTGGAACCAAAGGCAGTTCTACCCGCGACGAAGATTTTCTTGTACACATGTTTAGTGCTACCATGCATAATACAATGTTATTCTTCACGGCTAAAGGTAAGTGCTACTGGATAAAGGTTTACGATATCCCTGAAGGATCTAAAGCTTCAAAAGGCCGGGCAATTCAGAACTTAATAAATATTGAAAGTGATGATACCGTTCAAGCTTTTATTAATGTAAAAAGCATAACGGATAGCGATTACATCACCAATAATTATATTGTATTGTGTACCAAAAATGGTGTTATTAAGAAAATGTCGCTCGAAGATTTTTCAAGACCACGCCAAAATGGTATTGTTGCAATTACTGTAAGAGATGGCGATAGCTTAATTGATGCCAAATTAACCAGTGGCGACAGCGAAATATTGGTAGCCATTCGTTCTGGCCGTGCTATCCGTTTCCCTGAAATTAAAGTTCGCCCAATGGGACGTACTGCTGCTGGTGTTAGAGCCATTACTCTTTCTGAAGAACCAGATGATCAGGTAATTGGTATTGTATGCGTACAAAATGCCGACCAGGAAATTTTGGTTGTTTCGGAAAATGGTTTCGGAAAACGTTCTAAAATAGACGATTACAGGATTACCAACCGTGGTGGAAAAGGTGTTAAAACAATTAATATAACCGACAAAACCGGTAAACTAATTGCAGTTAAAGGCGTTACCGATCAGGAAGACCTTATGATTATTAACAAGTCTGGTATTACTATCCGGGTGGCTGTTTCTAATTTAAGAATTACCGGTCGTACAGCTCAAGGCGTAAAACTTATCAATTTAAGGGGAAATGACTTAATTGCTTCTGTTACTCAGGTTCCCAAATCTGAGGACGAAAATGAAGAAAATATTGTAAACCCCGAAAATCCTGAGTTAGAAAATGGAACACCAGAAAATGCTTAACTAATTGAATTATAGTCAAAAATTTTATAAATTTGAATTAAACAAATAAAACCAATTATTTTATGAAAAAAATTGCATTCCTTTTATTAATAGCGATTGCAGGTTTAAATTCATTTGCTCAGACTACTGAAGGTGGGACTACTGGTCCTAATTACCAATCTTTAGAAAATCGCTTAGTTAAAAGTGATAAGACTATTGTTGATGAGAAAAAAATGAACCTGGCTAAAACATGGATAGAACGGGCTAGACTTTTAGAAGATATTGCAGATGTAAACACTCAGTTTCTTCGTGTAAATAGTTTAAAACCAATTGAAGCAAAAATTTATTTTAAGGAGCCTAAAGAAGATAAATCTTATTCTGATGGGAGAGAAGAAATGGTTTTTGACAGAATTACCCTTACTTTTATTGGAGGTGTTTTAAAATACTGGGATGAAACTAATTTAATTAAAGAAAACGCATTAGATGAAGCTGTTAAAGCTTTTGAAAAAGCTAAAGAACTGGATGTTGAAAAGAAATTCACTAAAAAAATAGTTGAAGGTTATAAGGAAATCCGCGGAATTTATGAAAAAAATGCATTTTCAAGTTATAACAAAAAAGATTATGCAAATGCTCATAAAAATTTCGCAGCTTTTGTTGACTTAGGAGATAAAGAAGAAGTAAAATCTGTTGATACAGCTTATGCATATTATGCAGGTCTTACTGCCTATGTTGGTAAAATGTATAAAGAAGCTTGCGTATATTTTGCTAAAGCTGAAGCTAATAATTATAAAGATCCTCTTTTGTACACTACCCTCGAAGCTTGTTATTATTTAAGCGGAGATACTGCTAAAGGTTTTGAATATTTAAAAAAGGGATTGGAAAAATACCCTAATAACCAGGATATCCTTGTTGAACTTATCAATTATTATCTTTCTCATGGTGAAAGCGATAAAGCTTTAGAATATCTTGAAAAAGCTAAAGAAAAGGATCCTACTAATAAATCTTATTATTTTGCAGAAGGTACCCTTTTTGATAAAATGGGAAATACCCAAAAAGCCATCGAAACATATCAGAAAGCTTGCCAGATGGACACTATGTACTTTAATTCGTATTATAATCTTGGGGTTATTTATTTTAACAGCGGCGTAAAACTTACCGATATTGCCAATAGCGAAATGGATAATAAAAAATATGCCGAAAAGAAAAAGGTAGCTGACGAAGAATTTAAAAAGGTTCTTCCTTATATGGAACGCGCATATTATATTACCTCAAAAGCTCCGGCTTCAGACAACATGGAAGTAGCTAAAGCTAATGCTGAAAATAAAAGGGCAACACTTGAAACTTTAAAAACAATTTATTATCGTTTGAAAATGAACGACAAATTAGATAAAGTAACAAAAGAATTGAAAGAGCTTCAATAATAGTGCTTTATAAACCAAAAAAGGCTGATTCTAAATTTAAGAATCAGCCTTTTTTGGTTTATGAATATGGAAAATAGGGGTTCATATTTTTACCAATAAAAAAAGCCCGTCTAATTTGACGAGCTTTTTAAAGTGATCCAGCTGGGATTCGAACCCAGGACCCCATCCTTAAAAGGGATGTGCTCTACCAGCTGAGCTACTGAATCGGCCTTTATTTTTAAGAAGTGCAAAGATAATTATTATCTTTTGTTTACCAAATTTAATTTTAAATTTACCTTATTTTTTTCAATAAATTTAAAATGTAATCAAATTTAAGAACTTTGTGATCCAGCTGGGATTCGAACCCAGGACCCCATCCTTAAAAGGGATGTGCTCTACCAGCTGAGCTACTGAATCGTTTTTTGTTTAAAGCGGTGCAAAGATAGATATAATATCGACTTCTCCAAACACCCTATTCAAAAAAAAATAAGTTTTTTTTGAATTTTTAATTTTCCTTTTGAAACACAACTTCTTAAAAATATATTTTTTTACAATTATCTTTCATTATTTTTATACTTTTAAATTTTTAAGTATAAAATAGCCATTCATGAAAAAGGTCGCCATTATTACCGGTGCTTCATCTGGTATAGGTTTAGCTTGTGCCAAAGAATTTGTAAGCCGCAATTTCTCAGTTGTTTTAGCTGCCAGAAGCATTGAAAAACTTTCTGAAATAGAAAGTGAAATATTAAAAAACGGGGGAGATGTCTTAATTGTAAAAGCTGACGTGTCCGTAGAAGAAGATTGTAAAAAAATCATAGATGATACCCTGAATCGTTTTAAACGCATAGATGTCTTAATTAATAATGCCGGGATTTCTATGAGGGCATTATTTAAGGACCTTGATTTAAAAGTTATTCGTTCGCTCATGGATACTAATTTCTGGGGAACTGTTTATTGCACTAAATATGCATTACCTCATATTTTGCTTAATCAGGGTAGTATTGTCGGAGTTTCATCTATCGCGGGTTTTATGGGATTGCCCGGAAGAACCGGTTATTCTGCTTCAAAATTTGCGATGCAAGGCTTTCTTGAAACAATCAGAGTTGAGCATCTGTATGAAAATTTGCATGTAATGATCGTCGCCCCTGGTTTTACGGCTTCTAACATACGAAATGCTGCACTCAATGCTCACGGTAACAAACAAGGAGAATCTCCCCGTGACGAAGGTAAAATGATGACATCCGAAGAGGTGGCAGCACATATCTACCAGGGCATTGTTAGAAGAAAAAGATTAATAGTATTAACAGCTCAGGGGAAACTGGCTGTACTACTTAGAAAATTTATACCTAAATTTATCGATCGTATGGAATATAAATTAATGAAAGCAGAACCTAATTCTCCTCTTAAATAGTTGTATTTGATATAAACTTTTTTCATAGAGTTCGTATATATTAAGAATTGTAGTAATTATAGTTATAGAATGATAAGATTGCCGATTATTGCCCTTTTCTTGTTATTTTCAACAGGAGTATTGTTTGGAAAAGAATTACCAACGGGCTATGATGCCCCGGTTGTATTTGGAAAAATAGACCAGATGAAATTGAAAAAAGCCAATGAAATGATATCAGAAGGCAGAACTATCTGGGCGCGTCTGAACAGTGAATATAATCCGGAAAATGTTAATTCGTATAAAACCGATTCTATTTATAATAAAAATGCGTATCCGCTACTGATTAAAGCTGCTAAGTTGTTCCAGGATGGAAATAACTTGAAATTTGTAGTTTACAGAAGTAATTGTGATGATTTTTATAAAAAGCACCGGTATGACCATACGGCCGGACTTGAAGATGCTAAAAAATTTCAAAAGCAATCTTCCAGTTATCTCGATAGTGCATTATTAAACAGACTGGCAGCTACAAATTATATCAACCAGTATGTGTTAGCTTATAATCGTTTTTATGAAGCTATATCGCTCGAAATTATTGCTACCAAAAAGGAAGCCAGAGCTCTTCAGATATACCGCGATTGGCCTGCTCATTATGCTTATGACTGGGATCCCGATGTTGAAGCGAATTTATTTGCCGTAAAACCTAAAGTGATAGAAGAAAAAATTCTTGAAACTAAGCCTGATTCAGCCCCTAAAGCTCCTCAGCTTGTCGTTTCCAATCCAAGTGACACGGCTATAATATTTTATTCCATACAGGTAGCAGCTCATACTATTCCGTTAACTGAGTCTCATATCAGAACCAGTATTTATACAGGGCCAATGATGATAAGGGAAATACACGAAGATGGATGGTATAAATACCTTATTGGACATTATAAAAATTTAAATGAAGCGGTAGATCTTCTCAATAGAATAAAAGTGGAAAAAGCTTTCGTGGTTGCCTATAAGAATGGGAAACGTGTAAATATCAAATCCGTTTCTCCCGAAGCAAACCCGAATGATAAAACAAAATAATCTATTTAGCAGTTTTGCAACTTAATATCAATTAACAAAGCTTTATTAAGATTAACAAAAATACTTTCGGAATTCGATAAAATTTGCAGGAAAAAGAGACTATTTTTAGTTGAAATTTCCTGCTTTTTTATTTGCTTTAAAGTTTTCCTTCTAATTTTATCTATTTGATTATTAATAATATTAAGATTATTATTTAATTGATCCATTTCAATATTTTGAGAAGCTTTTAAATAATGAATGATAAAATTTAAATAATTTGAAATTTCCTCCCCAAGCAAATATAAATCTGATTGTTGCGATTCACTTAAATCTTTATCAGTTTCAACAAAACCTGTGACGTTTTGAATAGTATTATTTAACAACGATATCGCCTGAAAATAGAGGTTTGCTGATTGTAAATAACTATCTTTTATATCTTCTGATATTTCATTTTGATTTAATATGGCCCCATTTAATTGCAGGTATTTGCTCTCTATGTTTTCGCAAAACGATTTATAATTATGATTTACAGTTTTACACAATTCATAATCAGATTTTATCAAACATTCAGTCATTAAATAATAATATTTTGATAATTCCAAAAGAATGTTTGCTGTATGGTCTTTTAAATATATAGCAATTTTAGGGTTTAAATTTTTAGCAGGGGTAATATTGTCGTCAGAAACAATGTTTTTAGTTTTGCTGTACACAGTATAAAATCGGAATAGAAAAATCAGTAAGACTCCGCAAATAATAAAAATAACCCATAATTTGCCCCATATTATTATAATTGCTAAAACTAACGATAAGATTAATGCAAAAAAAGAAGTTAATATCCATCCTGTAATAACCGTCAAAACTCCGGTTATTCTGTTAACAGCATTAACCTTGCTCCAGGCGCCATCTCCCAATGCGGCACCCATAGCGGCCATAAAAGTGATATAAGTGGTTGAAACCGGATACTTTAATGAAGTGGCAAAGGCTATTAAAATTATGGAAATAAATAATATAACCGAGGCTCTGAGTAAATCAAAGGAAACTTCCTGTGTTGAATCAAATTTTTCGGAATAAACTTCTGAAATTTTTTCTTTAACTAGTGCTTTATATTTATTTGGAATATAATAATATAAAGCCTTTTTTAGATAAATGATAAGTTTTATAATGAACCTTGATGCCCGGGAACTTTCAAATTTCTCATATCCTAAATTTTGACGACCAAGATTAACCTCTGTTGATATTACATTCTTTAATTTTTTGGAGATAAACAAAGTACAAAACATTACAATTCCGGAAAGCAACAATAATAAATAGGGAGTCTTAAAAGAATGATTTAAAAAATTCAACGATAAATTATCAGAACCGGTTACTGTATAAAAGTGATAAGATTCAAGAGAAGTTACAAATGGGCCGATAAAGTTAACCAAATCGTTACTGGCAAAAGCCAGGGCTAAAGAAAATGTTCCTGCCAATACAACAAATCTGAAAATATTAAACCTTCTTTTTAGGTATTCAAAGAGTAACGTCCAGAATATTAAATTAATAATAATTAAATAAACATAATGATTATCAATGAATTTATAAGCAATACTTGAATTAAATATTGAAAATTTTAATCCTCTTATCAATATAAAGTAAATAATGGAAGTCATTACTACGCTTCCAAAATAATGACTATATTTTCTGTGTTGTTCAGAGTCTTTAAATGTAAAAAACAATCTGACAATAAATTGTAATAAACCACCCAGTAAAAAAGCTCCAACGATAGTAAATAAAATCCCAAAGCTATAATTCGAAATTGTAAATAAATTAAGGCTTTCCGACACATTTATTGATGTACCATTACTTTTAAACAGCTGAATACCTATGGACGCACCAATTAAACCAAATATTAATGATATTGAAGTAGATGTAGGTAATGCAAGGGTGTTATAGATATCCAGCAAAATTACATTGGTTATCATTACAGATAACATAATGATCATTAAATCTTTATATGTAAAAAAGGAGGGTGTTATTATCTGGTTTCGGGTAATGTCCATCATTCCTTCAGAGAAAGCTACACCTGCAATTATTCCAAATCCTGATAATATTAAAATATTTTTAAATTTTGTTGCATTTGAACCTATAGCTGCATTTAAGAAATTTACAGCATCATTAGAAACCCCAACCATCAGGTTTAGAATGGTTAAAAATGCCAAAAAAATCAGAATTATTAAATATATATTGTTCATTAAATTAAAGGTATTCTGTTAATCTTTTGAAATTGTTGTAATACGTTTCATTTTTTACACAATTTAAAGATGCTTCAATATAACAAATAATTAAATATTTTTAATATAATAGAATATTTTGTAATTTTACTTAATCTTAAAATATTTAAACAGTTATTCAATAAATATTAAAGCGAAATTTTTCAGATTAAATGCAAATATTACAATTAAATACCATATTTAACTAATGAAAGGCTTAAATGTTTTTAAGTGGTTATTTATTTTACTGACACCCATAATTATTGCAAGTTTTTTGTTATGGCAATTTCAGGAGAAAAGACCTATCCGGATTTTTTTATTAGACAAAACCGTAATTGATCACAATTATACAGAGCATAAATCGTTTAACTGGGTTCTAAATAATTGCAGATACACAAAAACAAACAAAAAACCATATTCTTATCAAAAGGATTATTATGGTTTTTTCCCATTAAATAAAAACCGTGAGAAGAGTTATGAAATAAAAAGTTTAAGGCTTTATGAAGTTCTTAGCATTGGTGACGATCTGGACATGCTATATTACATCGACTCATACGGTATATCTTATGAAGATTGGTATAATAAACCACCCGATAAACTTCATTCCAATCTCATATATGGAGGTGTAAATCAGAATGATTACCTCTTGCTTTCTGAAATGAAGCGTAAAAACCGGTTAATACTTACAGAGTTTAATTTACTGGGAGCCCCCACTTCTGATTTGATAAGAAATAAAATCGAAAATTTATTCGACTTTAAATGGACCGGATGGACCGGATGCTATTATAAATCCTTAAGTATTGCCAATCCTAACTTACCCGGATGGATTATAAAACTTTACGAACAAAAAAGTAATAATAAATGGAACTATAGCGGGCAAGGTATCATCTTTTTTAATCTCGAAGGAGATATCGTTGTTTTGCAAAATAACGAACATTTGAATTATCCAACCCCTCAAATTTTAACGGGAAGTTATGGACAAAGCCAATATCACCTGCCTGAAGTTCAAAACTATTCTTTTTGGTTTGATGTTATAGAACCCGGAGTTAGCAATAAAGTAGTTTCATCCTACAATCTTCAACTAACCGAAAACGGTAAAAATTTATTGCTTCAAAATGGCATCCCTATTACTTTTCCGGCAATCATCGAACATTTGGATAATTATAAATTCTATTATTTTGCCGGTGATTTTTCGGATCGAAATTTAAATTATTTAACTTCCTATTTTAAAGGAATGCCAGAATTTGCAAGGATATTTACTTTGAAAAATTCAAACTCGAAGAATGCATTTTTCTGGAGATTTTATCAACCTTTAATTGAAAACATCTTAAAGAATAATATTAAATTATAATATTACACGTTTTATTGGTAACTTTATATTAAATTATAAATAAGATGTCAAAAGAATATTCATTGGACTATTTAGAAAGTATATCAGGGGGTGATAACGACTTTGTTAATGATATGATTTTAACCTTTGTTAATTCTGTTCCGGTTGAATTAAATAGAATAGAAAATGCCATTAATGCACAAGATTGGTACAAAGCAGGGGAGATAGCCCATAAATTTGGTTCGAATTTAATGTATCTTGAATTAAATGAATTAAAAGAAATAATATTAAAAATTGAATCTTTTGGGTTAGAGATGGAACATACTCAGGAAATACCCGTATTATTCAAGAAATTAACCGAAGGTTGTGAACTTATAATTACCCTTCTTAAAAGAGATTTTGATTTTTTAAACCAATAACATTAAAATATTATGAATATCCTGATTTGTGAAGATGATTTGATGACTCTTAAAGCATTGGAACATAAACTTAAAAACGAAGGGTATAATACCATAACGGCATTAGATGGAAAACAAGCTATTGAGCTATTAAACACTCAAAAAGATATTGAAATGTTGTTAACCGACCTTCATATGCCTTTAATTAGCGGTCTTGAATTAATTACCCATGTTAGAAATTCCATGAAAAGTAATATTCCTATCATTATGCTTACCCGCGTTGGTTTGGAAGATACTGTCCTTCATGCTTTTGAACTTGGTGCCGATGATTATATTACAAAACCATTTAGTCCGGAGGAATTATCACTTCGCATTAAGAGATTATTACTCAGAAGTAAAGTATAAACAAACTAAAAGTCATGAGAATTATTTTAAATTTAATATCTCATGACTTTAATTTAAATAAAGAAAAAAAGCATCTAAAAATGCCTTTAATTTATTCCTAAAATGGTTTGCCGTAAGTTATTTATTTGTCTCATTTTTGGGATTATCTCATTCTTTACATCTCATTCTTTTGCTAATGCTCCCCAAAGTAATGCAGATGAAAATAACAGAAGAGATAGCGCATATATTGATTCTATTACCCGAATAAAATCGACTAAAGATGATACTTCTTCAGAAAAATTAAACACCTTTTCTGAGAAGAATTATGGACCATTATATGATTATTATTTAGATAAAGCCGACCGAGCCTATTCTATTGGCTTTTTTAAAAGAGCTAAACGTTTTTATGAAAAAGCAGCTTTAATAAATCCCAACTCTCTTTATATAAAATATCGTATCAGTCAAATTGATAATACTAAAGGGAAACTCAACAGTTTGATCCTTTATTTTAATTTTGACAAACCCGGACTCTTAATTCGTTCATTAACATACCTGGTTGTATATTTTATCATCTCCATGATAATTATTCTGCTATTCATTCTTATGAACAGAAGAAGAATGGAAAATATTGAGAAAAAGGAACAATATTTAAAGGAACGTTATCAGGAGCTTTTGGTTGATTATTTGTTTTCATCGGAAAGCAGTCCGGTAATTTTAAAACAGTTTAACGATCTTTTGGCAAGTAGTTTTAATCAGAAAATACTTATCAATCAAATGATCGATCTTAGCATTAACTTAACAGGGGATGCTAAAGAAAAACTAAGAAATTTGTATTTGGTACTCTACTTAGACAAGGTTTCTATAAACAAGGTATATAGTCCACATTGGCATATCAAAATTAAAGGTTTCCATGAATTAAGTTTTATGGATATCACAGATGCGAATGAAGAAATAATACGATGCTTACAAAGCAAAAATGAAATTGTTAGAATGGAAGCCCAATTAGCAATGGTTAGGTTAAACCACGAAGACCCGTTTGGATTTCTGGATCATCTGGAAAAACCCTTTACACTTTGGGAACAGCTAACTATTTATGAAACAATAATTTTTCATAATATTCCAGTCCCTTCATTTGATCGCTGGTTATTTTCGAAAAATAAGTCGGTAATTATATTCGCGATCCGGATGATTGACTTATTTAAGCAAAAAGAGGCCTATTCTAATCTTTTCTGGATGTTGGTCAATGATGATCCCGAAATAAGATATAATACAATTTACGTGATTGGAAACCTTAAAAATAAAGAAGCTCTTCCTCACCTGAAAAGATTATACAAAACCGAAAATTACCAAAATTGCCGTGCGATCATACAGGCTATGGGAAAAATGCCGGATATATCAATGCTTAATTTTCTTAAATTAGTGCTTGATAAGGAAGATGATGTTCAGCTCCAGATTGATGCAGCCATTGCTATTCATAATATGGGCGAAGAAGGAGAAAAAGCGCTTGAAAAACTATTAGATTCAGATTATAAAAACTACCAGATTATTGTTAAGCATGTTCTGGATAAAAGAATAAACTAATGGATTTCTTTTTTGAAATATTACAGTTTGTAGTAAACAATTTTATTTTTATACTAACAGTTATATTGTTTTCTTCTTATATCTTACTGGCTATTATTTCTGCCATTACTTTAAGAAGTTATTTACGAAAAAATAGTTATGTCGATTATAATTCAATAATTCTAGCACCTGTAACTCCTTCAATTTCAGTAATAGCTCCTGCTCATAATGAGGAAATCACCATTGTTGATAATATCCGGGCATTGTTGTCGCTGTACTATAATAATTTTGAAGTTATTGTGGTTAATGACGGTAGTAAAGACAATACTTTTAAAAAAATGGTGGAAGCCTATGACCTTGAAAAAGTAAATTATTTTTTCGATTATAGAATACCTTGTGAAAGAATTAAAGGAGTTTACAAATCCAAAAATCGGTCTTTTAAAAAATTGACTGTAATAGATAAAGTTAACGGGGGTAAAGCTGATGCTTTAAATGCCGGAATAAATATTTCAAAAAATCAGCTTATTTGTAGTATTGATGTCGATTCTATAATGGAACCGGATGCTTTACTAAAAATGGTTAAGCCCTTTATGGAGGAAACCGATAAACCGGTAATTGCTACAGGAGGGGTTATCAGAATCGCCAATTCTTGCGAAGTTGAAGGTGGTCAGATTACTCAAATCAGAGTACCGGAAAAATTTTTACCAAGGGTTCAGGTATTGGAATATACCCGAGCCTTTTTAATGGCCCGCATGGCCTGGGGCAGATTAAACGGATTGCTGATTATATCAGGGGCCTTGGGCATGTTTGATAAAGAAACTGTAATAAAATGTGGGGGATATAGTACTTCAACGGTTGGGGAAGATATGGAACTGGTGGTACGCATGAGACGTTATATGATTGAGCGAAAACTTAAATATGATGTGATTTTTATTCCCGATCCATTGGTATGGACCGAAGTCCCTTCAACATTAAAAATACTGGGACGTCAAAGAAACAGGTGGACTCGTGGTACTATTGAAACGCTTGTTACTCATAAAAAAATGTTTTTAAATCCAAAATATGGAATTTTAGGATTTTTAAGTTATCCTTTCTGGATGTTTTTTGAATGGTTGGCTCCTTTAATTGAATTTTTAGGATACGTTTATTTTATTTTTCTAATAATATTTGGACAACCTAACTGGTCATTTTTCTATCTGTTACTGGCTTTTGTATTTACTTTTGCAATATCTATGAGTACCTGGGCTGTTTTATTTGAAGAAATGACCTTTCATAAATATAAGCATAAGAGTGAAATATTTATGCTTATTTTAACCGGGATCTTAGAGCCATTCTTCTTTCATCCACTTATAGTTTTTTGGTCAATTCGTGGAAATATTGACTATTTACGTGGTGTCAGGAGCTGGGGGAAAATGGAAAGAGAAGGATTTAAGAAAAAGAAAAAAACTGAATAATATTATGAAAGATAGCATCTCTGTTTCATTGGTTCAATTTGATTCTGTTTGGGAGGATAAATTCAAAAATATTCAAAAAGCCGAAAATATTTTATCCAGCTTATACAAAGAAACAGACATCGTAATTTTTCCGGAAATGTTTTTAACCGGATTTTCAATGAACACTGATAAAACTTCTGAAACCATGGATGGAGAAATGGTTCATTGGATGAAGTCAGCTTCTTTGAAATATAATTTTGTGATTATGGGATCATTACCCATAATGGAAAATGAAAAATATTACAATAGACTTATTATATATTTTCCTGATAATAAGCATTATAAATACGATAAAAGACATTTATTCAGAATGGGAGAGGAGATGTCTCATTTTAATGAAGGCAATGACAGAATAATTATCCCTTATAATGGCTGGAAAATTATGCCCTTAGTCTGTTACGATTTAAGATTTCCGGTTTGGAGCCGCAATGTTAATCTGGAATACGATCTTTTAATATATGTAGCCAATTGGCCATCAGCACGAAATGATGCATTTTTAACACTTTTAAAAGCCCGAGCAATAGAAAATTCTTCGTATGTTATTGGTGTAAACCGTGTGGGAAATGATGGTAATAATCTTAATTATATTGGGAATTCTGTAATTTTTGATCCTAAAGGAAAAGCTCTGGCTGGATTAATTGAAAATAACGAGACCGTAATCAATTTTAAAATTTCATTACCTGAGCTAAATAAATACCGGGAAAAGTTCCCATCACATCTTGACGGCGATAATTTCACCATTCAGATTTAAATGAATGAAATATACGATTGATGGGCGTTTTAAAAAATTCTATTTAACATAATATAAATTATAGGACATTTGTATTATTTTTATTTCCTTGGTTTATGGTATTTCTACTTTGGGATAATTATGGTCTTATAATTCGTTTTATTCTAAAATTTTTACAATTTTATCTAACAGAATTTCTTTAATTATTGGTTTTGCAATATAATCGTTAAATCCGGCTTCTATAATTTTTATTTTATCTTCTTCCATAGCATAAGCCGTTTGGGCTATTACAATTAAATTCGGGAATTCTTTCTTTAAATAGGAAATAGCTTCCATTCCGTCCATTATAGGCATTTTAATATCCATTAAAACCAGATCGATATGATTTCTCCTGCAAATTTCTAAAGCTTCGGATCCGTTATATGCTAACAATAGTTTATCACATAATTTATTTAATATTGCCCATAATAACAAGACATTAGAGTCCTCATCCTCGGCAATTAAAATAGTCTTGTTTTTTAATACATCCACATCAACTATTCCAGTTTGCCCGGAAAAATTTGAAAATGAAGGGGTATTCACAGAAACTATTTTATTTAACGTACAAATGAAGGTTGAACCCTGGTTTACTTCAGAAATAACTGTAAGCTCCCCTCCTATCAGATTTACAATATTTTTTACAATACTAAGACCTAATCCGGTTCCCCTGTAAATCATGTTATTTTCTTCAACCTTTACAAAACGATTAAATATTTTTTCCTGATCCTTTTGGGAGATTCCAATACCTGTATCTTTCACGAAAATCTCAAGGTTTTGACCTATAACTTTATATCCAAATGTAATTTCGCCCTGATGGGTATATTTTATAGCATTACTAATTAAATTAATAAAAATTTGCCTGAAGCGGTATTGATCCGTATAAATTAAAATTTTACTACCGTCGTTTAAATTGTTACATTTAAGTTCGATATTAGATTTATTTTGAACCTTTAATTCTTCCGAAAACATTACATAGAGTTCTTGTATAATTTGATTTAAATCAAATGTTTCGTTTTTTAGTACTAACTGACCTGCTTCAATTTTCGATAAATCTAAAATGTCTTCTACCAGCTTAAGTAACGAATTGGTATTAGCCTGAATTATTTGTTGATATTCAATTCTGGTTTCAATATCCACATCCGGATCATTGAGTAACATTGAAAAACCGGTAATGGCATTAAGCGGAGTCCGGATTTCATGTGACATATTAGCTAAAAATGAAGTTTTTAACCTTTCGGACTCTTCAGCTCTCTCTTTTGCTATTTCTAAATCCCGGGTCCTTTCGTGAACAGTCTTTTCAAGATTCGTCCGATGTGCATCTATTTCAATATTTTGCTCCTCAATCCTATTGTTTTTTAAAATTAGCTCGTTACAGGCATCTTCAAGTTTTTGTGTTCTTTCTTTAATCTGGATTTCTAATAACTTTAATACCTGCTTATTCTTATAAGCTTTATTTAAAATATAAACGCCCACACATAGCAGGATAAAGACAAATAAAAGTATTCTAAAGCCCCAGGTTTGATAAAATGCAGGTTTAACAACAAATGTTATTACCAGTTTGTTCCTCGAGTAATTTCCTAACTCATTTGAGCCTTTTAATATCAATTGGTAAGTGCCGGGTTCTAGATTGGTATAGGATTTGAAATTTTTATTATCCAGATTAACCCAACCATTATCAATACCTTTCATATAACAAAAATATTTATGTCTCGAAGGATGGCTATAATCATTTATAGTAAATTCAACTGATATATAATTTTTGTTATAATTTAAATAGATGGTGGTATCCTTTTCAATATCCATAGCAATCTGATCTTCAAACACTTTTATCTGCGTTGCTATACATTTAATATCCTTTGATATTTTATTGACACGGGAAGGATCAAAAATATTAAATCCATCGCTGCCACCTACTAATATTTCTCCTGATTTAAAATGATAACATAAACCTAACTCTAGTATATTACTCTTTAACCCATTATCATTATTAAAATTAACAATATCTCCGGTTTGTGGATTATATCTGGCCAAACCATTGTTGGTACCCAGCCATAAGTTCCCAGAATTATCTTCTTTTATGCCTAAAATAAAATTAGAGGGTAATCCGTCTTTCATAGTGATGGACTTAAAATATTCTTTTTTAGGATAATACCTAAACAGGCCTCCACCTTTTGTTCCAATCCATATATTGCCTTTTGAATCTTCAAAAACAGGTCTTATCATGTTATCCGTCAAGTCCCCTTTTTTATTCGATTTCGAAAAATACTTGAAAGAACCGGTTACCGGATTGAATTGATAAAGTCCTTCAAAACGCGTTGAAAACCAAATATTATTTTTTGAATCCTGAAAAATGCCTAAAATATCTAGACTTTTATTTGAGAATAATTCTGGATGTTTGTGCAAGTTATATGGTTTTAACTGTTTATTTATTTTATCAATAATATAAACTCCATTTCTGGATCCAACCCAAAGAATCCCGGATTTATCTTCAATTATTGTGTTTATGGGAACATTACTGTAATGTTCGAAATACTTTTTATCTTCCAAAAATAAATCCATTCCATTTTCAGAGCCAATCCATAAATTATTTTGAGAATCTTTTAGAATAGTTTGTATTCGATTTGAATTTATACTTTTTTTATTGTCTGGCTGATATTTAAAATTTTCAATTTTATTAGTCCGGATATTGATTTTATATAAGCCTTCAAATTTAGTTCCCACCCAGTATATATC
>WSSedL1CaDRAFT_10000505_pt1 | contig 27531 bp, 19 predicted proteins | sample WetSurSL1Cattail_FD_9464 | JGI IMG/M metagenome (IMG submission 9464)
TGCTGTTCTCAATCCGCACAAGCCAGGCTGCGGCTACCCCTTCAAGGAACTGGCGGGAGCCGGAGTAGCGCTGAAGCTGGTTCAGGCCTTATGCATAAAGATTGGGTGTGCGGATGAATTTGTCAAATATATTGATCTGGCAGCGCTGGCGACAATTGCAGATATGGTTCCGCTGCAGGGCGAGAACAGGATTATTGCCAGCTGTGGATTAAAAGCAATGGAAACGACGCGAAATATTGGCTTGGGTGCGCTGATAAGGACTGCAGGCTTTGGTGACAAACCAATGTCTTCGTATAGCGTGGCTTTCGGACTTGCCCCAAGGGTCAATGCGGCAGGCCGTCTTGGCAGTGCGGACAGAAGCGTTCGTTTGTTTACAACGGAGGATCTGGCGCTTGCGGAAGTATTGGCAAAGGAACTGGACAGCGAGAACAAGAGCAGGCAGGAAACTGAAAGTGAAATATTAAATGAGGCAATTGCTTTTGTGCAGCAGCGGCTCGACCCTGTACGGGAAAAGGTGCTGGTGGTCAGCGGCGAAGGCTGGCATCACGGCGTGATAGGAATCGTTGCATCCAAGGTGCTCGAGAAATATAACAGGCCATGTATCGTGATATCTGTAGAAGACGGTGTAGGAAAAGGCTCCGGCAGGAGTATTGCCGGACTGAACCTTTTCAAGGCGCTGACAAGCTGTGAAAACCTGCTTGAAAGGTTTGGCGGGCATGAGATGGCAGCGGGCCTGACGATTCGCACGGACAAGATTGATGAGTTTAGAACGGGGATCAACAAATATGCCGACGAAGTGCTTACAGAGACGGATCTGCTGCCTTGTGTCAGAGTGGATGCTTTTATTGGCAGTGCGGACATATCAATGGACAGTGCACGTGAATTGACGAAGATGGCCCCCTTTGGCTGCGGGAATGTCGGGCCGGTATTTGGTTATACGGCAATTCGCATTGAAGACATCAAAACTTTAAGTGCGGGCAAGCATCTGAAACTGAGACTGTCTGACTGTAACCCTGAAATATCGGGCCGTAACCCTGAAATATCGGGCCGTAACCCTGAAATATCGGGCCGTAACCCTGAAATATCGGGCTGTAACCCTGAATCATCAGGCTGTAACCCTGAGATATTGGGCCGTAATCCTGAATTATCAGGCCGTAATTCTGAAATATCGGGCCGTAACTCTGAACTATCCAGCCGTAACCCGGGACTAACCATTCGGAAGCTTGATATTGAAGCGATAGGCTTCAATATGGGGGAACAGGCTGAGGCTTATGAAGCAGGGGATGTCATTGATGCGATATTCACCCTGGAGATAAACAGCTGGAACGGTTCCGAACGGCTCCAGTTGAACCTGAAGGACATTAAAACCTGTATATTCATGGCCCTTGATAAAAATATTGTTTTTAGTATGTCAAATGACTATAATAGATATAACAACAGCCTGAAAAAGTTCTACAGCTTGCAAGGCTACTGTCGTCTAAAGGTTTCCGAACTTGTCCCTGAAAGGAATGAGCTCGAAGCTGTATTCAGATATATAAGGGCATGCTGCAGAGAAGTAAATAATGGCGGAAACGATATAAAGCAACGCATGGAAATTGCTGATTTATTTGCAATAAGCACTCTTTTATCGCAAAAACATAATATTAGTATGAACTATTTCAAACTAAAAAAGAGCCTCGAAATATTCGGGGAATTGGGGCTCCTGACAATCGAACCCGTTGGACACAAGGGCACAGCCGTTTGTCTGACAGCCGGAAATAAAAAGGTCGAGCTGGAAGCGTCCGATCTCTTTCTTAAATTACAAAGCTTGAAACAGGAGGCTGTATGATGGATCTGAAAGCACAACTCAGACATGTAAAGGATTTTCCCAAAGAGGGTATTGACTTTATAGATATCACAACAGTGCTGCAGGACGGCGAAGCACTTCAGCAGAGCATTGAGGAAATGAAAAGGCTGGCGCTTGAGATGGGAGAATTCGACCTGATCATCGGTCCTGAGTCAAGAGGCTTTATTTTCGGAGCGCCCTTGGCTTATGCGCTGAAGAAGGGGTTCGTACCGATCAGGAAAAGGGGGAAGCTGCCCTGGAAGACAATCAAGGTTGAATATAAACTGGAATATGGCACGGACTCGCTTGAAATGCATCAGGATGCCATCAAACCCGGGCAGAGGGTGCTGATTATTGATGATCTGCTCGCTACGGGCGGCACGACGGAATCCAACATCAAACTGGTGGAGAAGCTTGGAGGCATTGTCGCAGGGCTGGTTTATTTTATCGAACTTGAGTTTCTTGAGGGCAGAAAAAAGCTGGAAGGTTACAAAGTAAGTTCACTGGTTAAGTTTTAGTTGCTTTTTTTATTATCGGAGGCAGAATGGATAACCGTTACGGCAAACTGGTCAGCAAAATAAAAGCGTACAATCCCAATTGCGATATAAGCATCCTCGACAGGGCTTATGACTTGTCCAAGAAGGCCCACGAGGGGCAATTGAGGGAATCCGGCGAGCCATATATCATGCATCCGCTTGAGGTCGCACATACGCTGGCTGATCTGGAACTTGACTGTACTACGATTATTGCCGGTTTGCTGCATGATACCGTCGAAGATACGACCTGCACCGTAGAGCAAATCAGGGAACAGTTCGGAGAAGAAATCGCTCTGCTCGTGGATGGCGTCACGAAGCTGGACAAGATACCGTACACGACAAAAGAAGAACAGCAGGCGGAGAATCTGCGAAAAATGTTCATGGCAATGGCAAAGGACATCAGAGTCATACTGATAAAGCTTGCCGACCGTTTACATAACATGCACACACTCAAGTACATGCCCGCGGACAAACAAATCGAAAAAGCGCGTGAAACGCTTGAAATATATGCACCGTTAGCTCACAGGCTCGGTATTTCGAAGGTGAAGTGGGAACTGGAGGACATTTGTCTTCGCTACCTGCATCCGAACGAATATTATGATCTGGTTGAAAAGATCGCAAAGAAGCGCCGTGAGAGGGAAGCCTTCATAAAAAATATTATAGATGAGATCAAGGCAAGGACGATAGAGCTTGGCGTTGAAACACAGATCGACGGCAGGCCCAAGCATTTCTTCAGTATTTACCGGAAAATGGAGCAGCAGAATAAAACGCTGGATCAGATTTATGATCTTTTTGCAGTCAGGGTTATTGTGAATTCTGTGAAGGACTGTTACGCCGTGCTTGGTCTTGTTCATGAGCTGTATAAGCCGATTCCGGGCAGATTCAAGGATTACATTGCCATGCCGAAACCAAACATGTACCAGTCGCTGCACACTACGCTCATCGGTCATGAAGGCCAGCCGTTTGAAGTGCAGATCAGAACATGGGACATGCACAGAGTCGCAGAAGTCGGTATTGCCGCCCACTGGAAGTACAAGGAAGGGACGAAAGCCGAGACGGAGCTTGACAACAAGCTGGTATGGCTCAGGCAGATGCTTGAATGGCAGAAGGATGCCAAAGATGCGAATGAATTTGTTGAAACGGTAAAGGTAGATCTATTTACGGATGAAGTATTTGTCTTCACGCCCAAAGGCGATGTAGTGAACCTTCCTGCAGGCTCGAACCCGATTGACTTCGGATATGCGATCCATAGCGGAATCGGCAACAAAATGATGGGTGCCAGGGTGAATGGAGAAATCGTGAAGCTTGGGTATGAACTCAAGAACGGCGATATCATTGAAGTGCTCACATCGGCTAATGTCCACGGGCCCAGCCGCGATTGGCTCAAAATTGTAAAAAGTTCACAAGCGCGCAACAAGATAAATCAGTGGTTCAAGAAAGAAAACAGGGAAGAGAATGTGCTGCGCGGCAAGGAATCCATCGACAAGGAGCTAAAAAAGCAGGGACTTACCTATAGCCAGGTTTTCAAGAGTGAATGGATCGATCTGATGCTCAAGAAGTTCAATTTCAATTCGCTGGAGGATACATTTTCAGCAGTAGGCTACGGCGGGATCAGCAGCAGCAAGATCGTGGCGAAATTGAAGGAGGAGTACAGAAAGACAAAACCTGAAGAGCTTGAAGACGAGATTGAACAGGAACTCCTGGCCAAACAGGAGAAGGAAAAGGAAAAAAAGAAGAAGTCATTGCCGGAAAACGGAGTAATCGTAAAAGGGATCGAAAATTGCCTCGTCCGGCTTTCCAGATGCTGCAACCCTGTTCCCGGCGACAAGATCATCGGCTATATTACCAGGGGCAGGGGCGTTTCAGTGCACAGAAGCGACTGCACGAACGTTGTGAACAACACCGGCGAAGACGAGCGCATGATCGAAGTGAAATGGTTTACTGCAGCGAATGTGGCATATAAGGCGGACATTACGGTTATGGCCAATGACAGGACAGCGCTTCTGATGGAGATCACGAATGCGATAGGGGAAGCCAGAATACCGCTGAAGGCCATCAACGCCAGGACCACAAGGGATCAGATCGCTATTATCAATCTTACGCTGGAGATTAACGACACGGAGCAGCTGGATAAGATCATAAAGAAGCTGCGGAAGGTTGACAGTGTATTTGAGGTGACAAGGAACAAGCAGTAGGAGTTTGGTAAATGGTTGGATGAAACTAAATTATTGAAGAAGCAGGTATATGGGAAATGTTTTTAAAACGATTCATGACGGGGTTGCTCTCTTCAAACTGCTACATCCTCGGAGAAGGCGGAGAAGCCGCTGTGATTGATCCGGGAGTGGAGGCGGAGGATGTAAAGCAGGTACTTGAAGCTCAGAAGCTTACATTGAAATATATTATTCTGACACACGCTCACATTGACCACATTATTCAGATGGAACAATTACACAACATCTGTGGCGGAAAAGTTGTCGTACATCATGATGATGCGCCTCTGCTTGGTAATCCTTTGTTGAACTGTGCCGCTCTGTTCGGGCGCGATACGGTTTTCAGCAACGCGGATATATGCGTGAAGGATGGCGATATACTGGAAATTGGCGGTTTAAAGCTTGAGATATTGCATACGCCGGGGCACTCACCAGGAAGCATGTGCATAAGGACAGGGGATGCGCTTTTCACCGGCGATACGCTTTTCAAACTTGGTGTAGGCCGAACAGATCTCGGCGCCGGAGACCATGACCTTCTGATAAAATCACTCAACAGGCTGATGAAGCTGGATGATAAAATAAAGGTCTATCCGGGGCATGGCTCCGCAACGGATATAGGCTACGAGAGAAACAACAATATGAATATGTGGTAATTACACATGACAAAGGGAAGGTTCATTAATGACATCAGTTTTGCAAGGCCTTAAATTCGGTATGCTGCTTCAGCTTGCCATAGGTCCGATAAGTCTTTTGATTTTTAAAATTGCGGGCAACAGAGGTTTTGCGCAGGCAATGTCGGGAACGGCAGCGGTGGTGCTTGTCGACTCATTGTTTATTCTTTTAGCAATACTCGGGATAGCATCATTTGTTGGAAGAGATAAAACAAGAAGGTTGTTTAATTATATAGGTGCGGTGATTGTTGCATTATTTGGTGCGGCTACAATTCTGGAGATATTCGGCATTCACATAATACCCGGCAGCGGAGTATTTAACTCCTCTGGAGGAACAGGATCATTCGTGGAGGCCTTTGTACTTACTGCGGCTAATCCGCTGACCATACTTTTCTGGGCCGGTGTTTTTACTGTCAGAATAACCGAGGGCAAGCTTTCAGGTGCGGAAGTATATCTTTTTGGTCTGGGCTGTGCACTTTCGACTCTCGTTGCATTGACTGCAGTAGCGGTATTTGGAACACTTTCCGGTACTTTTTTACCGGATGGGGTGATTGACCTGCTGAACTTTATTATTGGCGCTGTATTGATTGCTTTTGCTATAAGAATGATATTGAGTGAGAAGAAGAAAAGTAATGTGAAGGTAAATGGAAAAAGTTAAATGCGGGGTGAATTGAATGTTTACTTGTAGCATAAAAGACGTAGAAATGAAATTTGAAACCTCTCCGAAGCTGTTCTCGCCGAATGCGATCGATGCAGGGACACTTGCTATGCTGTCGGTGGCAGAATTCCATGACGATGATAAGGTGCTGGATTTGGGCTGCGGGTATGGCGTTGTGGGGGTTTTGGCTGCCAAATTGATCGGTGCGGACAGAGTTACGATGAGTGACTCAAGCCCTGTAGCCGTGGAGTATGCAGCAAAGAATGCCAATCTCAATGAAGTGCCAGGTGTCAGGGCAGTTATCAGCAATGGCTTTATGGATATTGGCGACAAGGATTATTCCCTTATCTTGTCAAACCCGCCGTATCATACGGATTTCAGCGTTGCGAAGGCATTCATAGAGAAGGGCTTCAACAGGCTGAAGCTGGGCGGTAGGATGATGATGGTGACAAAGCGTGAGGATTGGTACAGGAATAAGCTGACTGCCATATTCGGCGGCGTCAGGATCTGGCACATTGACGGGTACTGCGTGTTCATGTCGATGAAGAAGGGCATGAGTTATGCGGGAAAGGTGAAGAAATAAGAAGATTATGTATACAGTGTAAAATGGTATAAAAATCGTAACAGTATGCCGTAACACATAGTTGTAAACCGTAAAATGAGTGACGGATTGTGTAATAAAAAAATTCGGCTTGACAATAGTGCAAGACGTAATTAAAATAGAAATAATTGTTGTAATAAAGGCAATGATGGAAAAACTAACCGATACCTGCTTCAGGGAGAGGATGCCGCGACTGTAAGCATCCTTAGTAAAGGACCGGTGAAGGAACATTCCTGAGCCGACAGGAGGAAAGCCGAATTGTATGGCAAGTAGAGCCGTATCATATGGCAGTAGTCCGGTCCGCTATCCAGCGTTAAAGGATGAAAGTGGGTTTTTAGGACCTATTAGGGTGGTACCGCGGGAATAGCTCTCGTCCCTGACTTTGTGTCAGGCGGGAGTTTTTTATTTTGTCCCGGTAAATTTGGCTATAATATAGGTTGTATTAATTTATTAAGTGCGTTTGAAGGATTTTTAGGAGGTTTTTATGCTGACACAAGCTCCAAAGGGCACCAGGGACATACTTCCTGCCGAAGTCTACAAGTGGCAATACGTTGAGAATGCGTTTGCAAGGCTATGCAGCAGCTTTGGATATAAAGAGATCAGGATACCGGTGTTTGAGCATACAGAGCTGTTTCAAAGAGGCGTGGGGGAGACAACAGATATCGTACAGAAGGAAATGTACACGTTCAACGATAAGGGTGGCAGAAGCCTCACGCTGAGGCCTGAAGGTACTGCAGGCGTTGTAAGGAGTTATATAGAAAATGGAATGTCTTCATTGCCCCAGCCGATAAAGCTCTATTACAACCTGACAGCTTACAGGTACGAAAATGTTCAAAAGGGCCGCTACAGGGAATTTCACCAGTTCGGCGCCGAAGCGTTCGGCTCGGCCGGACCTGTTGTGGATGTAGAAATAATCAGTCTTCTTGCGATGTTTTTCGACAGACTGGGGATCAGGAATACTGGCTTGAATATAAACAGTATTGGCTGCCCGGTTTGCAGAGCTGCTTACAATGAAAAGCTGAAGGAATATTTCAGACCGAATCTTGAGAATCTGTGCGGGAATTGCAGGAACAGGTTTGACAGAAATCCGCTTCGCATCATTGACTGCAAGGAGCCGGGCTGCAAACGTTTTACCTCAGGTGCGCCCGCTTTGCTGGACAATCTTTGCGAGGAATGCAGTACGCATTTTGAGGGACTCAAGGAAGGGCTGGACAATCTTGGAATTGCATACAAGGTAGATAAAACCATTGTCAGAGGTCTGGACTATTATACGAAAACAGTTTTTGAGTTCATATCGGAGAATGTCGGAACACAGGGGACGATTTGCGGCGGCGGCAGGTATGATGGGCTTGTGGAGATATGCGGAGGTGCACATGCGCCAGGTATAGGCTTTGCACTAGGCGCCGAGAGACTGCTGATGGAATTGGAGAGTCAGGGGATTCGGATTGCGGAGCCGCCGGTGATGGATATTTACATAGCAACGCTGGGAGAAAAGGCATCGGGCTTTGCACAGCAGCTTGTTTACAAGCTCAGGAGCTTCAGTGTCGGAGCAGAGACGGATCTGATGGCCAGAAGCCTCAAATCACAGATGAAATATGCCGATAAAAAAGGCTTTTCGTATGTAATAGTGCTTGGCGATGATGAGATTGAGAATGGCAAGGCTGTACTAAAGGATATGAGGAATGGCGATCACAAGGATGTCAGCCTTGATTCCATCGTTGACAGGCTGAAGAATCACAAGCAGGTGTGTAAGGAATAAATTACTGCTTGGATGAAGAAATAAAAACAGGATGGATGAAGAAACAAAAGCAGGATGGATGAAGAAACAAAAGCAGGATGGATGACGAATCAGAAGCAGGTCGGCTGAAGAATAAAATCAGATGAAGCCCGGCATAGAAGACGGGCGGATGTCCATTACAGAATAGGAGAGATTGCAATGGGAGAGACAATTTACGGGATGAAACGAACGCATAAGTGCGCAGAACTTGGGCTGGCGAATGTCGGCCAGGATGTGACCGTGATGGGTTGGGCGCAAAAGCGCAGAGACCTGGGCGGAGTCATATTTGTGGATCTCAGGGATAAGTCCGGCATACTGCAGGTGGTTTTCAATGTGGAAAACAACGCGGAGATATTTCAAAAGGCGGAATCAATCAGAAGCGAGTATGTTCTTGCTGCAGTGGGAAGAGTCGTTAAAAGATCTCCTGAAACTGTCAATCCAAAGCTTACAACTGGTGAGATAGAAGTGATGGTGAGCGAACTCAGAATTCTCAGCAAGTCGGAAACACCGCCGCTGCAGATCGAAGAGGACTCGGACGTAAATGAAATGGTAAGGCTTAAATACAGGTATCTGGATCTCAGAAGGCCTGACATGCAGGCTAACCTTGTTTTAAGGCACAAGGTCGCAAAGCTGGCAAGGGATTATTTCGATACCAACGGATTTATAGAAGTGGAAACGCCGATCCTGATCAAGAGTTCACCGGAGGGCGCAAGGGATTATCTCGTTCCGAGCAGGGTGCACCCCGGTAAATTCTATGCATTGCCGCAGTCGCCGCAGTTATTCAAGCAGCTGCTCATGGTGGCGGGCTATGACAGATACATGCAGATCGCAAAGTGTTTCAGGGATGAGGATCTGAGAGCGGACAGACAGCCGGAGTTCACACAGATAGACCTTGAAATGTCCTTTGTCAATGTGGATGATGTACTGACGATAAACGAGGGCTTTGTCAAAAAGGCCTTCAAGGAGGCACTTGGCGTAGAGATAGAGACTCCCTTCATCCGGATGCCTTATCAGGAAGCCATGGACAGGTTTGGCTCCGACAAGCCCGATGTCAGGTTCGGCTTTGAGCTTGTGGATGTTTCTGAACTGGTTGTCAACAGCGGCTTTAAGGTATTTGCAGATGCTGTTAAAAATGGCGGCAGTGTACGTGCAATCAATGCAAAGGGCTGTGGTGCGAAGTTCAGCAGAAGGGAAATAGACAGCCTTGTGGAATTTGTCAAGATATACAGGGCAAAGGGAATGGCTTGGATCTCAGTTGAGGAGAATGAACTCAAATCGGCTATTACCAAATTCTTTACAGAGGATGAAGTAAAGGCGCTGCTTGAGAAGACCGGGGCGAAACCGGGCGATTTGATCTGCTTCATTGCCGACAAAAATGAAATCGTATATGATTCATTGGGCGCACTCAGGCTTGAGCTTGCAAGAAGACTTGAACTTCTTGATAAAAACGAATTTAAATTCCTGTGGGTGACAGAGTTCCCGCTTTTGGAATACTCCGAAGAGGAAAAACGCTGGGCGGCGAAACACCATCCATTCACCTCACCTATGGATGAGGATATCGAGCTGTTGGACAGTGATCCCGGGAAGGTACGCGCAAAGGCTTACGATATCATCCTCAATGGCACGGAGCTCGGCGGGGGCAGCATCAGGATACACATGCAGGAGCTGCAGTCAAAAATGTTCAAGCTGTTGGGCTTTAGTGAAGAAGAGGCGTGGGCGCAGTTCGGATACCTGCTTGAAGCGTTCAGGTATGGTGTTCCGCCGCACGGCGGCATGGCCTATGGCCTTGATAGAATGATCATGTTGATGGCCGGTAAAAACAGTATCAGGGATGTCATCGCTTTCCCGAAGGTGCAGAACGCTTCCGATCCGATGACGAATTCGCCGGATGTTGTCGAGATGAAACAGCTCAAGGAACTGCATATTAAAATTGCCGATTAGGGGGAATTGCTTACGACTGAAAAGAAAAAAATGAACGAAGCTCTTGACTGGGCTATTCACATAGCTGTAGCAATAATTGTCGGCATACTGATTGTAGTATTTGTAGGTCAAAGGACGATCGTATTTGATGTTTCAATGCAGCCGACACTTGTCGAGAAGGATAATCTGCTTGTTGAAAAGCTAGGAGTAAAATTCAACTTGCTTAAGCGCGGCGACATCATCGTATTCAGACCGCCGACAGAAGATCGCAATCTGGTAAAAAGGCTGGTAGCCCTGGAAGGCGATACGGTGGAAATCAAGGATAGCAAGCTCTATGTCAATGGTGAAGTCTTTTTGACGGGCCTGGCTAATGAGCCTGAAACACTGGAGGGCTCCAAACCGGAGTACAATAAACTGACCGTCCCGAAGGGCTATTTCTATGCACTTGGTGACAACAGGGCACAAAGCTATGACTGCAGGGAATTGGGTCCGATCGATAAAAAATGGTTGATCGGAAGAGCTGTTTTCAGGTTCTATCCATTTAATAAATTTGGAACGCTTCACTGAAAAGAGTATCTCTTAAGTTTGACCATAAGTGGCACGTGGGGACAGGATACTGTCAAAATATACAGAACGTTCTATTTATTAATGATTTATTTTGTGTTAATATAAACATTATCGAAGTATCAATAGTATAATTATTGATACTTTAATTTTTGTGGGGGCTTGTGTCAGAAATTTTGGATATACCAGCAGTGAAGCTGGATCAAACCTTGGGGGGCTATATTGACGCCAATTCCGGTGTTGACATTATGAAAAAGCTATATCATTTAGGTCTTGATGTCGGTTCAACAACGGTTAAACTGACAGTTCTGGACAAGAATAATAAAACTGCATACAGCAAATATCAGAGGCATTTTTCAGATATACGAAAGACGATATTCGATCTGGTGGATGAAACCTGCGGGATTTTTCTGGAGGATGATCTGACGATCACACTTACCGGTTCCGGAGGCATATCGGTTGCACAATGGCTTGACCTGCATTTTGAACAGGAAGTCGTAGCGGCAACCGGTGCGGTGCAAAGCCTGATACCTGAGACGGATGTGGCGATAGAGCTGGGCGGCGAGGATGCAAAGATCACTTTCTTCAAGGGCGGGATCGAACAGCGGATGAATGGTACCTGCGCGGGCGGCACCGGAGCTTTCATCGATCAGATGGCTTCACTGCTGCAAACTGACGCCGCGGGTCTGAATAAGCTGGCTGAAAGTTACAAGGTGATTTATCCGATCGCCGCGCGATGCGGTGTCTTTGCAAAAACCGATATTCAGCCTCTGCTCAATGAAGGTGCTGCGAAGGAAGATATTGCAGCGTCTATTTTTCAATCTGTCGTGAATCAAACAATCAGCGGCCTTGCCTGCGGAAGGCCGATCAAGGGTAATGTGGCATTTCTGGGGGGACCCCTGTACTTTCTTCCCGAACTCAGGAAACGATTCATTGAAACATTGAATCTTTCCCCGGATCAGGTGATATTCCCGGAAAATTCACAGCTTTTTGTGGCAGCCGGAGCGGCAATGTCTTCCAGAAAGCAGCGCATCATGAGCTTCAGGGAGCTGCGTGCAAAGCTTCCCGCGATCAATGCAGTAACGGTCCATGAAGTTGAGAGGCTGAGTCCTCTTTTCAAGGATGAGACCGAACTTGCCGAATTCAACCGAAGACACGCCGAACATCAGGTTCAGCGCAGCGAACTGGCCAATCACAAAGGCCCGTGCTATCTTGGAATCGATGCGGGCTCTACAACGACAAAGCTTGCGCTTGTAAATGCCGGGGGGGCGCTGCTGTTTTCCCATTATGGAAGCAATCGGGGCAGCCCGCTGAAATCTGTTGTGAAGGAATTGAAAAGGCTGTATACGCTCCTTCCCGAAGAGGCCCATATTGCCAATACTACAGTGACAGGATACGGGGAAGGCTTGATTAAGGCGGCCTTGCGCGTGGATTTAGGTGAAATAGAAACAATTGCACATTATAAGGCGGCTGAACATTTTCTGCCCGGTGTCGAGTTCATATTGGATATCGGCGGTCAGGATATGAAATGCATGCAGGTAAAGAATGGCGTTATTGACAGCATCATGCTCAACGAAGCCTGTTCGTCCGGCTGCGGTTCCTTCATAGAAACCTTTGCCGGTTCGCTGAACCTGGAAGTGGAGGCTTTTGCCAAAGAGGCATTACTGGCCCGGAAGCCTGTAGACCTTGGCTCACGCTGCACAGTCTTCATCAATTCGCGTGTCAAGCAGGCACAAAAGGAAGGCGCTTCCGTTGGGGATATTTCTGCGGGGCTGTCCTATTCCGTCATTAAGAACGCGCTGATGAAGGTCATTAAAATAAGGGATCCGAGGGAGCTTGGCGAAAAAATCATCGTACAGGGCGGTACTTTTTATAACGCGGCTGTTCTCAGGAGCTTTGAGATCATTTCAGGCAGGCAGGCTGTAAGACCTGATATCGCAGGCATTATGGGAGCGTATGGCGCGGCTCTTATTTCAAAGGAACGAAACAGTGAAGGCCACAGGAGCAGCATCATAGGACCGACGGAGTTGGAAAGCTTCGGAACCGAAATCACCATGAGAAGATGTAATCTGTGCAGCAACAACTGCCAGCTTACCATCAACAACTTTTCCGACGGCAAGTCCTTCATTTCGGGTAACCGCTGTGAGAGGGGTGCCGGCGGTAAGGTCCATAATGAAAATGTTCCTGATTTGTTTGATTTCAAATATAAGCTTGTCATGTCGTACAAACCTCTGGATGAAAAAGCGGCAACGCGTGGGACGATAGGCATTCCAAGAGTTCTGAACATGTATGAGAATTATCCGTTCTGGAGCACTTTCTTTGCAGAGTTGAAATTCAGGGCGGTGCTGTCACCCCGTTCGTCCAGGAAGATCTATGAACTTGGCATTGAGACGATGCCCTCGGAATCGGTGTGCTATCCTGCGAAGATTGTGCATGGACATATTATGAGTCTGGTGCAGAGCGGGATTAAAAATATTTTCTACCCGGCGATTCCGTATGAAAGAAAAGAAGACGATCATGCGGACAATTGCTACAACTGCCCCATCGTAACCTCTTATTCAGAGGTTATAAAGGGAAATATGGAGGTGCTGGAGGAAAAAGGCGTCAACTTTATGAATCCATTCCTGCCATATAATAATAAAAAGCGCCTTATAGAAAGGCTTTACGAAGAATTTTCGGGCTTTGGGGTAAAAAAGCCGGAAATTCAAGCGGCTGTTGAGAAGGCATGGAAAGAGGATGAGAATTTTAAAGCGGCTGTCAGAAAAAAAGGGGAGGAAGTACTGGATTTTCTTGACAAGACCGGCGGTAAGGGCATTGTGCTTGCCGGCAGGCCGTATCACATAGATCCAGAGATAAACCATGGCATCCCCAATCTGATTACTGAATTCGGGATGGCGGTGCTGTCGGAGGATTCGGTCGCACATCTTGCGAGCGCCGCCAGACCTTTGCGTGTCGTGGATCAGTGGATGTACCATACAAGACTGTATGCCGCGGCAAATTTTGTCGGCACAAAGGATAATCTGGAACTGGTGCAGCTGAATTCCTTCGGCTGCGGACTTGATGCGGTGACGACGGATCAGGTGCAGGAAATACTGCATGCCGGCGGAAAGATATTTACAGTATTAAAAATAGATGAGATCAACAATCTTGGCGCCGCCAGAATCAGGCTGCGTTCACTGAAAGCTGCAATGGACGAGAGGGACAGGAACAGCTACACTTTTGAGAAGAAGCAATTCCATCAGGAAAAGATCCCTTTTACGGAAGAAATGCGTAAGAAACATACGATTTTGGCGCCACAGATGTCTCCGATTCATTTCCAGTTTGTTGAGGTGGCATTCAGAGAAGCGGGATACAATCTTGAGATACTGCCATCCGTGGACAGAAGCGCCGTAGACGAAGGACTCAGGCATGTCAACAATGATGCCTGCTACCCGTCGATCCTGACAACCGGTCAATTGATAGAGGCGTTGAAATCCGGCAGATATGACCTGCAGAATACCTCTGTGATTATTACGCAAACCGGCGGCGGCTGCAGGGCTACGAATTACATCGGCTTCATCAGGAAGGCGCTGAAGGATGCGGGTTTTAATCAGGTGCCGGTCATTTCTCTGAATGCTGTAGGGCTTGAGAGTAATCCAGGCTTCAAAATAACAGGGAGTCTCATGAACAAGGGCCTGATCGCGCTTGTATACGGTGATCTGCTGATGCGGGTACTTTACAGGGTCAGACCGTATGAAAGGATAAAAGGTTCGGCAAATCTGCTTTATGAGGGTTGGGTCGAGAGATGCAAGGCTTCGGTGAGAAGCGGGAAGCATCGTGAATTCAAACGAAATCTCAAGCAGATCGTTTCTGATTTTGACGAGCTTGAAATAAATGAAATTATAAAACCACGTGTAGGCTTGGTTGGTGAAATTCTGGTCAAATTCCACCCTACTGCCAATAATAGTGTTGTGGATGTGATTGAGAAAGAGGGAGCAGAGGCAGTAATGCCTGATTTGATCGATTTCTTTCTTTACAGCGCCTATGGTGCGAATTTCAAACACAGGTACCTGGCAGGTTCTTTGAAGAGCAAGATTATTCAGAATCTGGCTATTATGGCTATTGAGTATTACAGGAAGGATATGAAGAGGATTCTGACAGCGAGTAAAAGGTTTGAGTCACCTTCAAACATTTACAAAATGGCTGAGGAAGCCTCGAAAGTACTGTCTCTTGGCAATCAGACAGGAGAAGGCTGGTTCCTGACAGCCGAGATGATTGAATTGATCAAGGAAGGTGCTCCCAATATTGTATGTATGCAGCCATTTGCCTGTCTGCCGAACCATGTGACGGGCAAGGGGATGATCACGGCTATTAAGAGAAAGTTTCCCGAGGCGAATATCGTACCGGTTGATTATGACCCCGGAGCCAGTGAGGTAAACCAGCTGAACAGAATAAAGCTGATGCTTGCGGCTGCTTTCCGGAATCTTGAGGAGCGAGGGGGCTTTGCAGAGCAACCTGTTTTGAAAGAAAAGCACTCGCAAAAGCGCTATGCGACACATGCCGGAAAGGCTGATATCGGTCATGAGTCGGACCTGCAGCTATAACTATGTTAATCAAAAAGAAAAAGTCCGGTTATTTACCGGGCTTTTTGTATTGTGGCATATATTTGCTGCGACCTTTTTTACCTTTTTTCATTTTAGCCATTTTAGCATCATGTTTTTTGATGGACCTGTTTAGCATAAAAGCGAGTATCGCCATTCCAGCAAGAAGTCCCAATATGAAATAAACCTGTAAGGGCATTGTATTATCACCTTTCTACATATATTTACCGATTGCCGGAGATTTGCGGACATAACGTTCATCGCGCTTCCGTTTCAGGCACAAGTACAATTATATATATAAGTATTTCTCAACGCAAGAAAATAATTTGAAAACGGTAAGGAAAATAGTGATATTATTTCCATCCTGTGTTTATGCGCGTTTTACCAGCTGGAACTGCTGAATTGGAGGTACTTGTCATAATGCCCGCGGTCTGTCGAATATGATTTATGGAGAATAGCAGAGCCTTGCATTGACAGCATACAGGAGGAAAAAATGAACATGAAACACAGTCAAAAAATATACGAAAAACCCTATTTTAAACTACTGCTGGTACCACTGATTGCCTTGATCGCCTTTCTTGCTGTAATGGCAGGGATACAGGCTGGTGATCTTTTGTACAGGCTCGATGCGAATATGGTTGAGAATATTGATTCGGAAACCTTTAGGGATACAATCAAATTGTCATTGCCGATCATAGAAAATGTCTATAATAACGGGAAATCCAGTACATCGTTTGCAGGTGAAATCAAGAACCTCTTTTCCAAGGTGTTCGAAATTGATCTGGATTCGCCGATGACCATTTTAAACGTCCAGTCTCCTCTTTTCATGAGTTATTATAATAATGGGTACAAATCGCTGCTTGCGCTTGACGGAAACGGACAACAATCCGGGAGTCAGAAAACCCCGGGAGAAGCTGACAGCAGTGACAACGGGGAGATAAAGCCGGATGACGGGGCAGGCGGCACGGATACGGGCTCGGGCGGAACAGACGAAGGCTCGGGCGGCACTGGGGCGGGGACAGGCGAAGCGAGTGAGGGCAAGGGTGACACGGGAGCGGGTACAGGTAATACAGGTAATACGGGTAATACGGGCAATACGGGCACAGGTAATACAGGTACAGGTGGAAGCAGCAATTCCGGCAAAAGCAGCAAAACGGGAATTGTGATGCCAACGCCGCAGAATAGTGATCCGACGAATTTACAGCCGGTCAGCAGCATCACCTACGAGGGTGAGGATGAGGAAGAAAACGATAAAAGTGATACAGTTGCACTGGATAAAGTCGTTGTACAGAATTTTACCAAACATAAAATCGATATTGTAAAGCTGCTAAAGGAGCCGTTGAATCTCAAATTTGATAAAAAGGGACCGAAGGTGTTGATTTACCATACGCACACAAGTGAGAGCTATGTGCTGAAAAGTCAGGATCTGGGCAAGAAGGGCGTGGCCAGTTACAATACAAATCCCAAATACAATGTGGTACGAGTCGGTGAAGAGCTTTCACGCTACCTGAATAAATATGGCATTGAAACACTTCATAATGCAACAGTTCATGATAAAGTCCGGAGTGCCGCATATGGGGTTGCAATTGAGACCTTGAAGAGCTACAAGAAAAGCTATCCATCCATCAAGGTTTACATAGATATACACCGCGATGGTCTGGATGCTTCACAGCCCAAGCTGCGCATGGTAAAGAAGATAAATGGCAAAAATGCGGCTCAGATCATGTTTGTTATGGGTACGGATGATATGCTGCCGTTCCCAAATTGGCAGGAAAATCTGAAATTCGCGTTGAAAGTTGAGCAAAAGCTGAACGAAAAATATCCGGGGCTTGCAAGGCCTGTATGGCTTGTGAAAAAACGCTATAATCAGCAGATCTCAAACCAGGCGGTACTGATCGAGGTAGGAGGGGACGGCAATCTTCTCAGTGAATGCACCGAAAGCATGAAGTATCTTGCAGAGGCGCTCAATGACGTAATGAAAGGAAAATGAAATGGAGGAAATTACTTATCAAAAGCACTTATTCGGGGAAGAATATTTGTATAATATTAATCGGAGGAGAAAGGCTGTTGAACAGATTGGAGAAATTCAAGCAAAGAAGATGCCTGAGGAAAAAATACCTGTCAGCTGCCCTTGTTTTCTTTTTTTTACTGACAGCGGGTTTCATAGCGGCGGATTATGCAACGAATACTTTGATGACAGGCCATCAGGGTATTGAATTCATATCGATTGAAGATAAACAAACCTATCTGGAAATTATCATGATGAATCAGAAGATTTGTATCAATACACAGTATATTAACCGGGATGCCGAACGATTAAAAAATGATCTGATTAAAGCCTTCGGTGGCTAAACGTCTTTCTGCCAGGCGGCAGGTACCAGGCGAATTCATAAGGGGAATATGGTAATTTAATTGTAGGTAATGGCCCCCGTGCCGTTCCCTACGCATATTTTGTTTATTGCGTAACTGTTCTGATATAAAACCTCTGAATAATAACTATTGAATACTGCCAAAAGTTCAGAGGGCTCGTTGACCTCTGGACTTTTGTTAGGTATGAATGTTATAATATGTACACATTTGATGATTTCATATTGAAAATAAAATGAAGATGCAAGGGGAAAGCTTGAATGTCAAGCAATAGACAAAAAAACATACGCAATTTTTGCATAATAGCCCATATTGACCATGGTAAGTCGACGCTTGCCGACAGGCTCATACAGATGACCGGCGTGCTTACTGAAAGAGAGATGCAGGAGCAGGTGCTCGACAACATGGACATAGAGCGCGAACGCGGCATCACGATAAAATCACAGGCTGTCAGGATGGTTTATAAAGCCAGTGATGGGCAGGAGTATATCCTGAACCTGATTGACACTCCCGGGCATGTCGACTTCAATTACGAAGTGTCAAGAAGTATTTTCGCCTGTGAAGGCGCCATACTTGTAGTTGACGCCGCACAGGGTATTGAAGCGCAGACGCTGGCAAATGTTTATCTGGCGCTGGATCACAATCTTGAGATTCTGCCTGTTATTAATAAGATAGACTTGCCCAGTGCGCAGCCGGATCAGGTTAAAAAGGAAATAGAGGATGTCATCGGACTTGATGCCAGCAGTGCACCGTATATTTCGGCTAAAAACGGAATAAACATAGAATCTGTGCTCGAACAGATTGTAAAACATGTGCCTGCTCCGGCGGGCGATGAAAACGCATCACTGAAGGCGCTTATCTTTGATTCCTTCTATGACAGCTACAAGGGTGTCATCATATACCTGAGGGTGATGGAAGGCGCAGTCAAACCGGGCGATACGATCAGGATGATGTATACGAAGAAGGAGTTTGTCGTTGCGGAAACCGGCTATTTCAGGCCGGGGCAGTATTTGCCCTGTGACGGTCTGCTTGCCGGTGATGTGGGATATATTGCTGCCAGCATTAAGAATGTACGGGATACCAGGGTCGGCGATACGGTGACATTATCCGACAATCCCGCAACAGAGCCATTGCCGGGCTATAAAAAGGTGCAATCCATGGTGTTCTGCGGTATTTATCCTTCAGATGGCTCAAAGTACGGCGACCTGAGGGATGCTCTTGAAAAGCTGCAGCTCAATGACGCTTCTCTTACATTTGAACCGGAAACTTCGGTAGCATTGGGCTTCGGTTTCAGATGCGGCTTCCTCGGGCTCCTTCATATGGAGATTATTCAAGAAAGAATAGAGAGGGAGTATTATCTGGATATCGTTACTACCGCACCCAGCGTTATTTATAAAATAACAACGATGGACGGTGAGGTCAAGGAAATCGCCAATCCGACGAACATGCCGCCGGTAGCCTCGATCACTAAAATGGAGGAACCGATTGTAAAGGCAACGATTATGACGCCTACTGAATATGTCGGCAGTATTATGGAGCTTGCGCAGGAGAGAAGAGGCGTGTACAAGGATATGTCCTATCTGGATGCAAACAGGACGATTCTGACCTATGAACTTCCACTGAATGAAATTATTTATGACTTTTTTGATGCGCTGAAGTCCAGAACCAGGGGCTATGCATCGTTTGACTATGATCTAATGGGCTATAAGCAATCTGAACTTGTCAAGCTGGATATCATGCTCAATGGAGATATTGTGGATGCGCTTACGTTTATTGTGCATACCGAGAAGGCTTACGCCCGAGGACGACGTATCGCAGAGAAGCTGAAAGAGACGATACACAGGCAGCAGTTTGAAATTCCGATCCAGGCTTGTATAGGCGGGAAGATCATTGCAAGAGAAACTGTAAGTGCATACAGAAAAGACGTTCTGGCCAAGTGCTATGGCGGTGATATCACGAGAAAGAAAAAGCTGCTGGAGAAACAGAAGGAAGGCAAGAAGCGCATGCGCCAGGTAGGCTCGGTGGAAGTGCCGCAGGAAGCCTTCATGAGTGTGCTGAAGCTGGATTAGACAGATGTGATTCCAGCCGGACAAGGCTGGATATATGCCTGCCGGATTAGGCTGAAAGATGCCTGATTGGATAAGGCTAAGTATTGAAGCTGGATTGATCAGGTGAATGATGGACAACAGTATTGGAATTTATATTCATATACCATTTTGCAAATCAAAATGCAATTATTGCGATTTTAATTCCTATTCCGGCAGGGAGTACCTTGCCGGACCTTATTTTGATGCGCTGTTTTCTGAAATGAAGCTGCGTTCGGATGAACTCAGGGGTCGTCGTGTAAAAACGATATTTATCGGCGGCGGGACGCCTTCCCTTGTCGATCCAAAATATATTAGCGCTATACTCGAACTTTGCTCAAAGCTGTTTGAATTGGATCCTGAAGCAGAAATAAGTATGGAGAGCAATCCAGGCACACTTTCATATGACAGTTTGAAAGCCTACAGATCTGCAGGCGTGAACAGGCTCAGCATAGGGCTGCAGGCATGGCAGGACAGATTGCTGAAGGAGCTCGGCAGGATCCATGACAGGCAGCAGTTTGTCGATAACTATGAAGCAGCTGTAAAAGCAGGTTTTCACAATATCAATATCGATCTGATTTTCGGCCTGCCGGGACAAACCATGGAAGAATGGGTTGAAACGCTGGAAGCGGTGACGTCACTGGGGGAAAGCACAGCACCTAGGACAGGTTCCAACGCAACATTTCCTGACTCCGATGCAGCGTACCCTGGTTCTGATGCAGGATACCCTGGCTCCGATGCAGCGTACCTTGTTTCTGCTCTAACCCATCTTTCGTGCTACAGCTTGAAAATTGAAGAGGGTACAAACTTTGGGGACAGGCTTGAAGCTGGCACGATTCTTGCTGCAGATGATGAGCTTGACAGGAGAATGTACTGTTATACTATAGAATTCCTCGGGCAAAAGGGTTTCAAGCATTACGAAATTTCCAATTTTGCCAGGCCGGGCTTTGAATGCAGTCATAACCTCGTATACTGGAAAGCCCGTGAATATGCAGGTTTTGGTGCGGGTGCACACTCTTACCTGGACAACAATAGATTCAGTAATGTAGTGGGTGTAGAAGAATATATTGAGGCAGTCAAGCAGATGGAGGCGAATGCATTGGAGGAACAGAACCTGTATACGGATATTCAATTCATCAATAGGCAGAATTCCATGGCTGAGTTCATGATACTGGGTTTGAGGCTTGTTGGAGGTATTCGTACAGAGGAATTTGAAGATCGATATGGTGTGAATTTACAGACAGCATATGGAGAAAAGCTGCTAAAACTTGTAAAAAAAGGTCTGCTGGTGAACGATTGCGGCTGCTTCAAGCTCACCCCACTTGGACTGGATCTTGCCAACCAGGTATTCATTGAATTTATTTAAACACAAGAAGCAAGAAGTCTCCCATTTCCAAGCTTCATTGCTTATGATTTTCCACCTTTAATGACACTGATCTGAATGTCCTGCTTATCTACTCTGTTGGTTAGGACATCAATCTTCTGCTCAATAGAATCCAGTTTTTTATGAATGCTGTCCCTGTCTTCAAATAAAACCTTAATTTGAGGTTCAACGTTATGTTCCAGCTTAATTTGAACCTTTTTAATTTCATTCTCCACATTTTCAAAACGGCTCGAGAATTCACTGTACATCTTAGTCAGTAGTTCAAATGTTTTATCTTCCACACGAACACGCTCCCTTTACAATAAATATTTTATCAGACAGGCAGAAAAATTACTACAGGATTTCCGTCAACATTTTTGTATCCGGTTCACCTGTACTCCATCTTGATTCCTCCAAATATTGACATCATTGTTCATATAACTATATAATCAACTCATGAGTAGACTACTCACGAGTTGATTATTTTTCGAGGTGTTGCTATGTATGTTCTGGACGCTGAGAATCTGGTAAAGGTGTATAAGGGCAGGGATAAATCGAATTATACCAGGGCATTGAATGGGATCGATCTGAAGATTGAGAATGGTGAATTTGTTGCCATAATGGGTCCTTCAGGGAGTGGAAAGACTACACTCCTGAATGTATTGAGCGGGATAGACAGGGCCTATGAAGGAAGGATACAAATCTCAGGAGCAGGCATTCATAGTATGTCAGCAGATGAATTGGCGCTATTCAGGCGGCAGAGATTGGGCTTTGTCTTTCAGGAATTCAATTTACTCGATAGCCTTACACTAAGAGAGAATGTAATGCTGCCGATGGTGCTTGATAATAAAAGTGTCGTTGAAATGTCGGAAAAGGCAGATAAAGTGATGACCATGCTTGATATTTATAACATTATGGACAAGTATCCCTACACCGTTTCAGGCGGTCAACAGCAGAGAACGGCAATCTGCCGGGCTGTTATCAATGATCCGGATATTGTTTTCGCCGATGAGCCAACCGGGAACTTGGATTCCAAATCCTCAAAGGCCGTTATGAAATGCCTGGAAAGACTGAATTCACTCAACCACAGCACGATATTAATTGTCACGCACGATGCATTTGCTGCAAGTTATTGCAACAAAGTCATTTTCATCAAGGATGGACGGGTTCATTTGGAAATAACAAAGAAGGGTGAACGGAAGGAATTTTTTGATGAAATCCTGGAAAGCCTCGCAATTATTGGGGGTGAAAAGGATGACCTTTAATCAAATGATTTTTAAAATGCTGAAAGCCAATCTGCGAAGATATTTATTATATTATTTATGCAGCAGCTTTACAGTAATGATATTTTTTACATTCTCAACTCTCGTGACGAACAGAGACTTTATAAACCCGTATAAGGTTACCTCGATGATTTCCAGCAATATTATTGCACCAGGGACCATCCTGCTGGCTTTTTCCGTCTTCTTTATTTTTTACACTCAGAATGCCTTTCAAAAATATAGAAAATCTGAATTCGGGTTGTTTATGGTTCTTGGTATGACCCGCAGGAATATCGCCAAACTGGTAGCGCTGGAAAATGGGATAGTCGCTGTGATCTCGATCATTACAGGTTTAACTACGGGCTCGATCTTTTCCGGAGCCTTTTATCTGCTTGTTATGAATATCATTGATGTTGGGGGAATTCCCTTTAGTCTTACTATCGAAAGCTATATTTACACCTCTGTATTTTTTGCAGCCCTTTACATTCTGGTAATCTCAAGCAGCCTTTTATTCTCTTTGAGATATGAGATAATCAATCTGTTAAAGGAAACCAGGAGAGAGGAGAAGAATAGCATTTCCGGATCAATATCAGTTTTGATCGGCATTTTAGCAATTGGCACAGCAATCTTTGATATGCTTCATAATTTTAGTACCAGCTATAATGCGGCATTCCCAAGAAGTCTGCTGGTATGTTCAGTCGGATTGTATTTACTTATTTCAAATACAATCCCTTTTCTTAAGAAAGTGCTGCGCCGTAACCCGAAAAAATATTATCGCAACATGTTTTTCATCTCGAATTTAAAATACACCTTTGGTCAATCAAAAAAAATTCTATTCCTGATATCACTGCTTACAGGAGTAACCATATTTTTCAGCAGTATTGCACTCATTATTGGAGCAGATTCCGAAAAATATGCAGTGCAGCACAATCCGGTTCATATTGCATATGCAGAAATACTCGGTAAGAACAAGATCGCAAAAGAAACTTTAGACAGCATCATCCATAGCGGAGAAACACCTCTGACATCATTCAAGCAGTTGGAGTATATAGACAATGGACGCGCCAGCATTTTCTCGGATAAGAGATTGAACGCAGTTTTCAGAACTTTCTTCCAGGTTCAGAAGGGTCAATTCCTTAATCTTTTTCAAATCGTAGAAGATGACGGATATGCCCATAATACCGATGAAATGAAAAGTTTTCAGGCCCAAACACAAGATGGGGCCAGGACGTTTATTTCTCAAGGTTCGATTATAAAAATGCTTTTTAACAACTTGCTGATCGTGTCGAAGGAACGTTGTGTTATTCTTAATGAAGAGGACTATCTTAAGGTTAAAAGCAGCTCTCACCCTGAAGAAATCGGAGTCATTAACCTTTTTAATTTTCTGGACTGGAAAAAGACAGAAGCGATAGCTGTTAAGCTGGAGACAGAATTGGAGAACTACAACAAAGCTCATACAAAATTATATTATGATACGACAGAGAAAGATAATCTCGTATTTAAAGCTAGTACAAGAATTGATGAATACAATACTCAAAAAGGAGCAGGTTCATTTCTGCTTTTTTTGTTTTCCTTTGTCGGTATCTTGTTTTTCATCTCATCAGGTGTTATTTTACACTTTAAATTGCAGACGGAGATGGAAATAGAAAAAGTGAAATACAGGAAACTGTATAAAATTGGGATTACTGCGAAGGAAATGGCCGGGACCATATCGAAAGAGCTTAAAGTATTATTTTTTATGCCCATTATTCTGGGCGTTTTACTGGCGACCTTTTACATTTATCCTTTTATTTTGGAAATTGGAAAAAACGTGTCAGCTATGGGCAATACACTGGTATTAAGCCTGATTTATACAAGCTTTCAGTTTCTCTATTATCTGATGTATCAAAGGATATATATTAATAAACTGACTGCTTTGGTCTACTCAGATCACTGACGGCAAAAAAGGAAAATAATATGGACAAGCATATCAACTGGCTTCAGTCGCTTTTGCTGCTTTCCTTTGTGCAAGGGAATATGAAGAGAATACAATCGAGGTAATCTTGTGTTATCCATACCCCAAAAAGCACTTCCTTTTTGCCAAACTGATCATAATGTTTTTTGTTGTTGGAATAACGATATGAGTGTATATACACGGTCAAGCATTTACAATCGTAGCTAGAACAGCTTTTATGAGTCTAAAGGCGGCTCTCATCCCGCACATTATTTCAAAACCATCTTGACAAAAAAATTCCAAGGTGGTATTTTTAATGTATATTAGCACTCGACATCATAGAGTGCTAACAAACAAAAAATAAGTTTGCAGCGTATATAATGTGGAGATATTACTTTTACAGGGGTGTATGAGATGACAATGGACGAAAGAAAAAGAATAATTCTTCATGCCATTATCGATGATTACATTGATACAGCCGAACCGATCGGTTCCAGGACAATTGCCAGGAAACACGAACTGGGGCTTAGTTCGGCGACGATACGGAATGAAATGGCGGATCTTGAGGAGATGGGCTATCTGGCTCAGCCTCACACTTCGTCGGGAAGGGTTCCGTCAGATAAGGGATACAGGCTGTATGTCGATCAATTGATGCTTGTGCATGATCTTGATTCTATTGAAATAGAGAAGATAAAGACCGCCATGGAAACACGCATAAATGAGCTTAGCAAGCTGGTCAGGCAGGCATCGGCTGTTTTATCGAAGTTTACGAATTATACCTCCATGGCCATTACACCCCAGATGAAGACCAGCGCGATAAAGGCCATACAGGTCGTACCCATTGAAGTCGGAAAGGCAATGGTCATCGTCGTGACCAGCGCCGGTATCGTCAGGAACAATGTCGTAAAGATATCTGAGAGTGTTAAGCCTGAAATGCTGATCATGGCATCAAATGTTTTAAATAAAAAGCTTGCCGGTTTAACGATAGAACAGGTTAATGTAAGGATTATAAAGGAACTTGAGAAGGAAATAGGGCTTTCAGGCGATATCCTTCTGCCTATTTTGGAAGGTGCTTCGGATTGTATCAACCAAATTGACAATCCTGAGGTTTATATTGAAGGGACGACGAATATTTTCAATCACCCGGAATTCCGTGATCTGGTAAAAGCCAGAGATTTCATCAATATGCTGGATGAAAAAGCAAGTCTTTGCAAGATTCTTTTTGATACGTCGATACCAGGTGGCATAATGATCAGGATCGGCTCTGAAAATGATCTTTCGGGCATTAAGGAATGCAGTATTGTGACCACCAATTATAATATTGCGGATACTTTTATCGGTTCCATAGGAATAATAGGTCCTACAAGGATGGAATACCCCAAGGTAATTTCTTCCATGAAATATATCAAAAGATTGGTGAATAAAGAAATCAACAGGCTCCTTGGTTCGGAATATGAATATGACGAATAAAATAAGGCAAAGGATGAGAGGTAAAAATGAGTAAAGACAAGCATCAGATGCAAGCAGAAGCTTGTGAGGAAGAAGAACTGAAAGAATTTGATTCCATTGTTGGCAATGAAAATGATGAGTTGAGCAAGGAACTTGAATGCATAAAGTGCGAACTGGAAGAGAAAGGCAAACAGTGCGCAGAGTACCTTGAAAAGCTGCAGAGGACGGCTGCGGATTTTGACAATTTCAAAAAGCGTTCAATAAAAGAGAAGGAAGCCATATACATTGATGCTGTCAGTGATGTTGTCGGAAGCTTCGTTCCTGTGATGGATAATTTGGAAAGAGCGCTTGCGGCAATGACTGCCGACAGTACTGCCCAGACCTTGAAAGATGGCGTTGACATGGTGTTTAAACAGTTCAGGGAGGCATTTAAAAATATCGGAGTAGAGGAAATAAAGTCAGTTAATGAGAAGTTTGACCCAATGATACATAATGCCGTAATGCATGTTGAAGAGGAAACCTTTGGAACGAATACCGTTATTGAAGAGTTTCAGAAGGGTTATGTATATAAAGAAAAAGTAATAAGATATAGTATGGTAAAAGTTGCAAATTAATGAAAAGCAAAATAATTAAACTAATATAAAGAAAAAAGAAACTGGAGGTAAATAATTATGGCAAAAGTAATAGGCATAGATTTAGGTACTACGAATTCATGCGTAGCCGTCATGGAAGGCGGGGAACCGGTAGTTATAGCAAATCCGGAGGGCAACAGGACGACTCCGTCCGTGGTGGCGTTTTCAAAGACTGGTGAGAGGCTGGTTGGTCAGGTTGCAAAGAGACAGTCAATTACAAATCCTGAGAGGACTGTCATATCCATTAAAAGGGATATGGGCACCGACAGGAAAGTAAAAATAGATGACAAGAGCTATACTCCGACAGAGATTTCATCTATGGTCCTGCAGAAGATGAAGGCGGATGCAGAGGCATACCTTGGAGAGACCATTACGCAGGCTGTCATTACTGTTCCAGCCTATTTCAGCGATTCGCAGAGACAGGCTACCAAGGATGCGGGCAAAATCGCAGGACTTGAAGTGCTCAGAATCATCAATGAACCCACGGCAGCAGCTCTTGCATATGGTTTGGACAAAGAGCATGATCAGAAAATAATGGTTTATGACCTTGGCGGAGGAACCTTCGACGTATCCATCCTTGAGATCGGGGACGGCGTTTTTGAAGTGCTTGCCACAAATGGCAACAACAGACTCGGCGGCGATGATTTTGACCAAAGAGTCATGGATTATCTGGCGGACACCTTTAAGAGAGAAAATGGGATCGATCTGAGAAATGATAAAATGGCAATGCAGCGTTTAAAAGAAGCTGCCGAGAAAGCGAAAGTAGAGCTTTCAGGCGTTACTACCTCCAATGTGAATCTGCCTTTCATCACGGCGGATGCATCGGGACCCAAGCATCTCGATGTTACACTTACCAGGGCCAAGTTCGATGAACTGACTGCCGACCTGGTGGAAAAGACAATGGGACCTACAAGACAGGCCATGCAGGATGCCAACCTTACCCCAGAAAAGGTTGACAAGATACTTCTGGTAGGCGGATCCACAAGGATACCGGCTGTTCAGGAAGCCGTCAAAAAATACCTCGGCAAGGATCCCTTCAAGGGAATCAACCCTGACGAGTGTGTTGCAGTTGGAGCAGCCATACAGGCTGGTGTGCTGA
>WSSedL1CaDRAFT_10000506_pt1 | contig 27428 bp, 27 predicted proteins | sample WetSurSL1Cattail_FD_9464 | JGI IMG/M metagenome (IMG submission 9464)
ACAATAGACCAAGTGGCAGGCCCGCCACAGCTTCCGACAGAATACGGACACAGGAATAAACTGCTGTCATCTGCATCGCTGTGTTTTCGTTCACTGGTTTACCGGATGTGGTGCCGCCGAAGAAAAAGCTGTAGGAGCTGCCGGGTAGGCTGTTTTGAGGCTTGTCACGGGAATGGAACAGGCTTTTTAATATACTGATATTGAATCAACTCCTTAAAAATGAGTAAAAGAACAGGACGACCATATGATCGTCCTGTGAAATTAGATATTTTGTTGTTGGATAGCTTAATAAAAGCTTCACATAATGCCAATAATGAAATTCGAGACAAGAGATAGAGTAGGTTTAATTCTCTTGAGTTTTTACGCTATTCTCCCTTTAGTCACAGATTGAAAGTGCTAAGCTTTTTGGTTTTCACCCAAACGAAACTTTAATGCCTTTATTGTATCCAACAAAAAAAGCTGTTCTTCTTCGGATAAACTTTTTGCAGAATCATAGAGTTCAGCCAAAATCCTTGCGCCTCGAGAAGTTTCGCTTTTATCCTCCATATCGCCAGCGTCATATAGTAGCCAGTCTTTATTGATTTTCAGTGTCTGACATATGGCATTCACAACAATGCCTTGAGGTTCAGTCTTATCTTTCTCAAGGTTAAAAATAACTCCCCTTGAGATCTCGATCACTTCCGATAAGGATTCTTGGGTATATCCCCTTTTTTTACGAGCATATTTTAATCGTTCGCCCAATGTATTCATAGAAACACCTCAAGACCATTATACAATGCAAAAAGGCTTTGTCAATGATTTTATTAGCTGAAAATTAAAAATTAATTCAAAAAAATGCATTGACAATGAAACGGAAAGCGTGCTACAATTCATTAGCAAGGCAATATAAAATAAATTTAAGCTTTGTCAATGAAATTTCTCAATAGAAAGGTTTGTATAATCTATGAAACTTATCGCCGTATGCGGCAGTGCAAGAAAACAAGGCAATACCGCAAAAATGTTGCACCAGGTCATTGAAGGAGCAAAATCAGCAGGAGCTGAAACTGAATTTGTAAATCTTTTTGACCTGAACTACAAAGACTGCATCAGCTGTTATGCCTGCAAATTGAAAAACAGCAAATCTTTTGCGCATTGTAATCTAAATGATGAACTGAAACCCCTGTTGGAACGCATTGAGCAATCAGATGTAATCGTTCTGGGCTCGCCTATTTATTATGGGAATCTATCAGGTCAAATGCGTTCCTTTACCGACAGATTGCTTTTTCAATATCTTGATTATGGCGCTAAAGGTACAGGCCCTAAACCCAAATTCTTTAAAACAGCCCTGATTGCCACAATGAATGGGGATGATGAATCTTATGTTGCGAGAGGGGTTAAGGATGCTTTAGCTAATTTAACAGAAATGATTGGCCATACCTTGGGCAGCTGTGAATTATTGACTTTGACCGACACCGTTCTGTTTGACGATTATTCAAAGTACGTTTATCAGATGCCGGATTTAGAAGACAAATCAAGCCGCGTTGAAAAAATTCCGGCGCAAGATATGAAGAAAGCCTTCGATTTAGGAGTCAGACTTATTCAGGGACGTTAGGGCCAGGGTAAATTCCTATTAATCTTCACGTTTTATAAATTAACAGTTCGCTATTCTACTTAATAGTATCCAATCATTCGGCAAATTGCAAGCGTACTATAAAATTAAAATTCCCCTTTCATCATAGACAGAAGAATTTCCGCCTTGATGCCGAATCGCCCGGTCCAGCGCCATAATGGTAGCAACCGCCCCGTCGATCTTCTCGGTGGACTTTTCTTTGTCCGGCTTAATATTTCCGGCAGGATCGGTGCGGATGAAAATGTTATCCATCATCCAGCGCAATACCGGATGACCGCTATGTGCCAACTTTTGCTCCAGGGTCAGCTTCATCAGTTCCTTTGTGGGCGGTGACATATCTTTGAATCCCTGCCCGAAAGGAACCACCATAAAACCAAGGTTTTCGAGGTTCTGCGTCATCTGCACAGCGCCCCATCGGTCGAAGGCAATTTCACGGATATTGTAGCGTGTACCCAACTCTTCAATGAAAGCTTCAATGAAGCCATAGTGGACAACATTTCCCTCGGTGGTTTGCAGAAATCCTTGTTGTTTCCACAGGTCATAGTTCACATGATCCCGCCGGACACGTAGATCGAGGTTATCCTCCGGAATCCAAAAATACGGAAGAATGCTGTATTTATCATTCTCATCCTCCGGCGGAAACACCAGCACAAAAGCAGTAATATCAGTGGTGCTGGAAAGGTCAAGTCCGCCATAACAGATCCGGCCTTCAAGCTGTTTTGGGTCAACCACAAAAGAGCATTTGTCCCACTTTTCCATGGGCATCCACCGGATTGCCTGCTTGACCCATTGATTCAGGCGAAGCTGCCTGAATGCATTTTCTTCGGCAGGATTTTCTTTCGCACTCTCACAGGCAGCCTTTACCTTGTCAATTCCTACTGTAATACCCAGCGACGGATTAGCCTTTTTCCAAATTTTCGGGTCAGTCCAATCGTCCTTTTCATCTGCTCCGTAAATGACAGGATAAAAGGTGGGGTCGTGCTTGCGGCCTTCGATAATATCCTTTGCTTTTTGATGTACTTCCCAACAGATGGAGTTGGTATTGTCGCCCGCAGTCGTAATCAGAAAATACAACGGCTGCATGCGGGCGTCGCCGGAGCCGCGCAGCATAACGTCATAGAGTTTGCGGTTTGGCTGTGCGTGAAGCTCATCGAATACCACGCCATGAATGTTTAGGCCGTGCTTGGTGTAGGCTTCTGCCGAAAGCACCTGATAAAAACTATTGGTAGGAATATATACAAGTCTCTTTAGAGAAGCAAGTATTTTTACGCGCTTGGCAAGTGCAGGACATTGTTTGACCATTTCTGAAGCCACATCAAAAACAATGGATGCCTGCTGTCGGTCGGCTGCACAACCGTATACTTCGGCACCTTCCTCATGGTCGGCGCAGGTAAGAAGCAGCGCCACAGCAGCGGCAAGTTCGGATTTTCCCATTTTTTTTGGAATTTCCACATAGGCATTGGTGAACTGCCGATAACCGTTTGGCTTTAGAATACCGAATACATCGCGGATAATCTGCTCCTGCCAATCAATGAGCTCAAAGTTCTTTCCGGCCCATGTGCCCTTGGTGTGTGTCAGACATTCAATAAAACCCACTGCGTAGTCGGCGGCATCTTTGCTGTAAACCGAGTCTTTCGCCTTGAAATTTGTGGGAATGTACTTTTTCAGTTTGCGTATAGCTGCCTCCTCCTTTACTAAAATGTGCAGAAAAAAAGAACTCCCGGCTGAGAGTCCTTTACAATTGGTACTATATTACATTGATTTTATTTAGAAAATTGCTATGATTAATATTGTAACATTATATTAATCATTAGTTTAACTAATATTCCGACCAAATTTAGGAGAGAATTTAATGGAAAATATTCAAGAAGATAAGAGCCGATACTCAATTCCTTATGTTATGCATTCGAGCTATAGTATTAAAATGCATATTTTATTTATTTTTCTAATTTTATTTTTTTCTGCTTTTTTCTTTATTCCGGGTAATGATTTCGAGTTAATTCTTGCAAAATTTCTCTTTGCTATTCTCGATTTGTTTTTTGTATATAGTTGGTTTTATATTGGGATTCTGAAGAAATCAGCTATACTTCTGGACAATCAGGGAATCTCTTTTAAAAATGCATATGGTTCTAAAAAAGTAAGCTGGGCTGATATTCAGTATGCCCAAACATATGAAATGAGCCATAATACTTTCATTGGGTTAATATCAAAAAATAGACCAATGAAACAAAATTTTTTAGCACAACTCTTTAATAACAATTACGCTTTATCAATTCCATTGCGCATATTTTCAACTGTTGATGCCGAAAAATTATTTGCTACAATTTCATATAGGATTCTAAATACTCCCTCAGACGAAAAATATCAAATTCCGGAATCTCCACAATCTGAAGAAAAATCCCGCAATAATATATTTGCTGTTTTTAAATCTTTTCTTGTCTCCATCCTTGTCGGACTCATCTACTTTCTATCCATCACAATATTGAATATAAACATTATTGTGATTCCTCTTCTTGGTTCCCTTGGAATTATGTTTGTTTATTTTAAAAATTCAAGAGAAAATTCCATTCCTGTTCCTATCAGAGCTCTTTTGGGCCTTTTCTGTGCGCTTCCATCACTCTTAGTGCCACTCCTTTCTCTAATTGTGATAAATAAAAATTACATCGTATGGAATGGGATATGGAAAACGATAATTGATTGTGCAAAGGTCATGGTAACTAGTCCGAAACAATATTTAATGTTTTATGTACTCGCATTGATTTTATTTCTTTATGGTGCTTTAAATGGACTAAACTTTAAATTTGTCAGAATAATCAAGAAAGTATTCAAAAAGAAACAAAACGGATTCTACATTGAGAAAAGCAACAGATATATCTCAATCTTTCTAATTGATTATGCAGATTTTGACGACAGCCAACCAAAGGAATTGATTGAACTTCTTTCAGGCCAATGTCTAATCGAAAAAGATAAAAATAGCATTAATGCTATTTATCTGCCAGTTAACATATTATGTAAACTTCAAATAAGCGTAAATTTGTTTCAGCGAGTATGCATACAGGAACATGATTATTTCAAACTAGATCTTGGTGGTCATGAAGAGCCTGTACCTTATGGCTATAACTGTTTATTAATCTTAAATGAGGATCATCAAATCGAAGTCATACGTCTGGAAACAGACAAATAGTCAATTCATTAGATAAACTAAAAGATTACAATATAGAACATTGAAACGCCCGGTGATTTCACCGGGCGTTTTTTGGGTACTTATAACTCAAGTGTGCTCAGACTGAATCCTGTACTGCCTGTTTTAAAATATTCACATCGAATTCGGCTGCTCGATATCCCTGCAAAATAACGTTGTAGTAGTAACAGCTAGGAGTACCCAATGGCCTACCCTCGTTCATGATATAAACCATTGCGGTCACATGTTTTCCGTTGAGAGTAACACGCACTTTTTCTTTTCGGTAAAGAAAAGGCCAGCCTTCGTAACGGTCCAGTGCTATCTCATCGGCAAGAGTTATGTCCCACAGCATCACCGGAACACTGCCGCCTTGTTTTGGTTGGATGGTAGCGACAGCATTTGCGTGACCGCCGCGAAACAAAAGCTGATAGTTTTCCAAAGTAGCGGTGCCGACCATTTTAGCCGTTGGGCACCGGTTTGCCATTTGCTCCAAATTAAGATTGGAGCCGTAGGCCAGATAAAATATTTTACTCATGTCATTTTCTCCTTTTGCCACAGCCCCGCTGTGTGGCGCTTTGTTTTGCAGGGCTAAATTCATCCGCAACATGCGGCTGTGCGCCGAAGTGGGGCGCGTAGTCCCACCGTGCGGCATCACCTCGGCAAGCGGTTCCTTCAGGCGGCAGAACCGAACCTCCACGCTGCGGAGCCGTCCAAATGGCTGCAAAGATGCTCTCGGCAGTTTTTGAATTCCTCGCCAATCAATCCGATGCGGTTGAGGTATGTTCTCATGGCGAACTTTTCGTTCTCGGTTTGATTTTTCTTACTGCTCGCGCTTCTTTGTGTCAGTGCCTGATGGTTCAGCGCCAAGGCAAGAACAATGTAGCTGCGAATCTTGCCTGCGTGAAGTTCGCTGTTGAATCCCCTTAACTCCACCGTGTGGTTGCCATTGAAAAAACTATGTAGGTTCAAAAAGTGGTACCGACTGTTGTGGTAGTGAGTGTTGCGGCTGGAATTGTAACCCGCGTACCAAATCTCCTCTATGTCCCGCATGGTTTTCGGCTTTTTGCGATTCATGCTTTCTACCAAAGTACTGTCCATCTTTTTGCAGAAGCGCATTCTCGCCGGGTCAATCTGCAAAGCCTTGTAGAAAAGGTCATTTTTGCTGGCAATGATATTTACAAAGTTGCGGATGCTTCGCGGCGTATGGTTTGCATTGTCAAGATGAATATGAATTCCAGCCGAGCTGTTTGTAAACCCGCCTGCCTTGCGCAATTTTCGTACCAGTTCCTGCAGGGTTTCAATGTCCTCGCGGTAGGTAAGGATTGGGCTAACCAACTCCACACTGTATTCGCTCCCCGCGCTGACTATCTGACCGCTGACCTTTTTCTGTGTGTTGATGCTGCCGTCGCTCATGATTTTCCAAACCCGTCCATCTGGCACGGTAATCTTTTTTGTATCGTAGTAATCCCGACTGTTTTCAATGGTTTCTCCAAGGAAATCCGCCGCAACCTCAGCGGCCTGTGTTCTTGTAATCCCTGTGAATTCAATCTCAATTCCAAATTTCGTAGTCAGCATGCTGTTTTGCCCCTTTCAAAGTGTGTTTCTGTGTGTCTATTAATCACTCTAAAAGGGGTGTATAGCAAGTCATTCTGCCGCTATATAGTACACAATGATGGGATGAAAAACTGTGTATTTCACTTCATACTCGTTTGAAGAAATCCTCTCCATATACCAAACCAAGTCCGGAACCGCAATCCCAGTTCACAAAAGCAGTACCAATATCGTCAATAAAAGTTATGGTGCCTTGGTCACCGGGCCGAAGTTTGGTATATGGGTCGTTCATAGAAACCAGTTCCACGCGTGTGCCTGACGGGTACTGGCTGCGCAAATGTTCAAGCTGCTCTTTTGATGGGATTCCGTTCATTCCGCTTGCACCTCCTGCAATCCATTTTTGAAAGCAGTGCTGCCTTCCAGCGGAGCAAGAAGAATTTTGCGTTCTGCCTTGTATTCCGGTCCGATGAAGCCGAGCCGAAGGAGAAAACAGCGGAAAGCGTATTTCTCATTTTCTACCGGCCTTTCAACCGCTGATGCATGTTTCAGACCCTTGGCGAACTCTCCGAGTTTTGCTGCCAAAGCAATGTATGCCATAACCTCAGCAAGATTCAGCGTTGCTCGGAAAAAGGAAAGGGATACAATGCTCTCATTTGCTATTAGCGTAATGTCAGCATCGGTTTGCAAAGCGTGTTTCAGAAGGGCGGCCTTGCTAATCAGAACATTTTTGAGGTTTTGAATATTACTTTCGGAAAAACCTTCCATCGAAACCGAAAGAGTGCCCTCCGCACTAAAATCTGCTGCGTTCAGCGCTTCAATTACCTTTTGGACTGCGGAAAGACTGGAAGAATCAATATGTGGGGAAAGGAGTTCGCCTGCTTTGTTGATACACCATCCCTCCACCGAATACGCGAAAGTTGGTGCTCCTGCATAGACCGCTGTACTGTCAAGGGCAGTTGCCACTACGTTCGCGATGACCTTACGTTCCTGCCCGACAATTTTTTGTAATAATCTGATGTTTTCTATTTGTTTAACCACCTTTATTTTTTGGTAGTTACATATATCACTCTGTTCCTGTAGAATTGCAAGTTAATATTTCTGTATATGGAATTTTTTCTGTGCCATGAAGCAGAAAAACCGCACAATCGCCGCCAGCTTGTTCAATGTAGCGCTTTACGATTACATCGCAGTATTTCGGGTCGAGTTCTGAGGTGTAACAGATTCTTCCTGTCTGCTCACAGGCAATCAATGTAGAACCGCTCCCACCAAATAGGTCAAGTACAATATCACCTTCCTTGCTGGAGTTGGCAATAAAGTATCCGCAGAGCCCGACCGGCTTCATGGTGGGATGCTCCCCATTTCGGTGCGGCTTATCAAACTTCACAAGCGTAGTCTGCTTTCTATCACCATACCAAACATGACCTGCTCCGTCCTTCCAGCCATACAGAATTGGTTCATGCTGCCACTGATAATCCTGCTTACCCATGACCAACGAGCTTTTTACCCACACCAGGCACTGCCTTAGCTGATACCCAGCAAGTTTGAATGCATTCCGAAAGTTGTAGCCCTCACTATCAGCGTGGAACACATAAATTGCTGCGCCCTTTTTAGAATGCTCATACATTCTGGTAAAGGCATAGGCAAGCCGCCGACCGCTTGGAAGCTGAATAAACAGAATTCCACTCTGACAAGAAAAGGTCAAACCACCGAACCGAGTGGTGGTGCGCTTTTTAACCGCTTCCTGCACCTCTCGGTCAACATCCCACCAAAGCTGCACAATATGGGGATTTGCGCTGCGCCACGCTTTCACCAGCGGCTGAAGTTCTGCTTCCGGCACACCCATCACCAAAGCTCCCATGGCGGTCAACGCGCCGACTGAACCGCCGTAACCCAGCGCCAGTTCAGCAATTTTTCCTTTCTGCCGAAGCGGTGAACCTTTCGTGATTTCCTCAATCGGCACATGAAACATCTGCGACGCAGACGCTTCATAGATTTTGCCGTGCGAAGCAAATACGTCCTGCCGCCATTTTTCACCCGCAAGCCAGGCAATGACACGGGCCTCAATCGCAGAAAAGTCAGCGATGTAAAAACGGCAGCCGTCCTTTGGAATGAAGGCAGTGCGGATAAGTTCAGACAGTACCAACGGCACGGAATCATAGAGCATGTCCACAACATCAAACTGACCGCCCTTTATAAGGGAACGTGCCTGTGCCAAATCCGTTAGATGGTTTTGCGGAAGGTTATGTACCTGAATCAGCCTGCCGGAGTATCTCCCGGTTCTGTTGGCTCCATAAAATTGAATCAATCCATGCGCTCTGCCATCTCTGCAGACTGCGTTTTCCATTGCCGTGTACTTTTTCACACTGGACTTCGCCAGTTCCCGTCGTAATAAAAGCACCCGCTCCACCTCACCCACCGCATCGGCAAGCAAATCGCCTACAGAGGCTTTGCTCAAACTGTCCACGGTCAGCCCTTTATCCTCAAGCCATGTTTTCAATTGCTGAGTAGAATTTGGATTTTCCAAACCGGTAAGGCTGCGAGCTTCGAAAATATGCGCGTTTCGGAACTGGTCGTCACATTCGATGGCTCGTTTTACAAGCGACATATCAAGCCAGATACCTCGGTCATTGATCTGCTGATCTAGTGTATAGTTCTTCCATTCGGTTTCTGGCACAGGGAATTTTGCGAGTTTTTCCTGAATGGCCATTTCCACTTCAACGTCACGGGCATTGTATTCCTTAAATAGTGCCCATTTTTCCAGGGCGTGGCACGGAAGATTGCGGGTACGCTCACCATTGGTTTTGGTCGCCTTGCACGGAACACTGAAATAGCGGATGAGGTCTTTTCCCTCTTTCATCTTCTTTTTCTCAAGGCCCAGAACCGCACCAACACCATCAAGGGAAAGCGGCAATCCTAACATAGCCGCCCATACCATGGAACAGTGCCAAGATTCCGGCTTCAGTTTTTTACCGAGATACCGGGACAGGCAGACGCGCTCAAACAAAGCGTTAAACGCCCACTTGGTAACTGTGGGGTCAATAATAGCAGCTCGAATTTCATCGGGCAATTTTTCTCCGCTTGCCAAATCTACCACTCGTACTGCACCGCCATCAGCGGCATAGGCAAACAGCAGAATTTCAAAATCTGCCGCTTCCACATAACGGTAAATGCCGCATTTGACGAGATCAGCAGAAGAATATGTTTCAATATCGATGGATAAGATTTTCATATTGATCTCCTTTCTGACAGACGGCAGAGCAGAATGCTCCACCGCCTGCCGTAAGGATGTTGCTTATGCAAGGAAGTCGTCCTCGACAGCCGTTGCAAAATCATCTTCTGCACTGCTGCGACCACCCAACGACTCGCCGTCACGGATTTTTTGAATATTGCCCAGCCCGCAAGCGATGCCACGATTGCCGTTGGAATTGAAGGCATAGAACGTAAGTGATACTCTGGCATAAATGCCGCTGTATACCTCGGTTTTATCAAGAATGGCATTGCGGTCCGCATCTACAATCTGGGGAGCGACCTTGCTGTTTGCATTGACAAAGAACGCGTTCTTGTACGCTTCATCATCACGCTCTACATCGCCGTCACGCATGGGTAGCTTGAGCGCGGCTTTGTTCGGAATTTTGCCCCCAAACTTACCAGCACTTTCCTTAATGGCTGCGTCCACGGCAGCATTGATGGCATTCAGTGTTTTGGCGTCGCTCTTGGGGATGATGAGACTGACACTATACTTTTCAGCGCCGCCGTTGATGGATTTCGGTTCCCATATATTCGCATAGGAAAGTCTGACCACTCCGGTTACCACATGTGTAGAAACTTTGTTATTGTTATTCATTTAAATTCTCTCCTTAAAATCATCATTTACATTAGAAACAGTAATTGCCATGCGCTTGTCCGAATCTGGAACAAGGGTCAGCTTTCCGGGCGGCTTTTGAATGAGACTGCCCAAAACCTCAGTGAATTTTTCTTTGCCCATTAACCGCTCCATTTCGGTCAGCGGAATCAGGCTTTTTTTATAAATATCGCAGTAGCCTGCACCTTTTGCGGCTTCGGCAACAGTAGTTTCATCAGCGTATTTGCGGTTGGAACGTCCCTCGACAATTTTGAAACCCGTCCACCGCTTTCCATGGTTGATGGCGGCATTGGCAGCGTATGTCATAATGTCATTTGCCCATTTGGTCAGGTCGTCAAGTAAAGAAAGTATCTCTTCAATTTCTTCATCCGTGAGAACCGGCGGCAGTGCAAACTCCTTATTTGCCAGTTTCAGCTTAGCTTCGGCTCTGGCACGGCATTTCACGTTTGCCTTGCAGAAGGTACACCATTCACCGGGACAGAATTCACCTTCGCCGTTGTAAGCAAGCAAGGCGGTGGGCTTCAGAACCTTTTCTGTCCAGTCTCTGAGCTCATCGACCGAAATTGTCCAAGTGCTGACATTCTCACGGCGCGGTTGAAAAATGGTCATGGAAATATCGGCTATGTCATACAAACTGTCGAACAGTTCCAGTGCACCCAAAGCGTACAGCTTCATCTGCGGATTATCCTCAGCGTCCACCAAAATGCCCTGCCCGTATTTGAAGTCGATGATATGTAATGTGCCGTCACCGACAATGATTGCATCCCCCGTACCGAACCCCTGCGGCACATAGCAGGAAAAATCCAGATGCTGTTCAATGAGGATAATGGGGTCTTTGCATCGGGTTTTCGCCTGTGTCAATGTCTCGTTGACAAAAGCAACATAGTCATCGGTGTAGGTATCCATCTCGTCACAATCATATTGGGAGATAGGTTTTTTCGAGCGCATTTTCAGCAATTTTCGAAGTTTGTGCTCACAGAGCGCGTGTGCCGCGGTACCTTCTGCGGCGGCTTCGGATTCGTGATCTGCATAAGATTGTTCCAATCTGGCAGACGGCGTACAGTTAAGCCATCTATGTGATCCGGATGCTGAAAGAACAGCGTGTCCCATTTATAACTCCTCCGCAGCTTTCAGAAGCTCCGAATACTTGTCCGATTCGATTTCACTGAGTTTTGCCGCTCCAAACTGCTGAAGTAAAGCACGTACCTCGACGGTTTTGCCCGACTGACTTTTTTCTGCGAGCACGGCACGAACCTTTTCAATACCAATCGCAGGCTTTACTTCCATGGGCTTGTCCACTTTGGGGATGGGTGTTTCAGTCGCCTGTGGCTCACTTTGCTCCGAAAAATCGACAACGGCCTGAATACTGTCTGCCAGATACCGTAAGTCAGACACCACATTCAGCAGCAACTTGGTTTTGTTCATACTTCACTTCCTCAATTTCATTAATTGACAGCGAATCGACGCTGTCGCCTGGAATTAAAATCATTAGTTTCTGTTTCTCTCCAAGCAGTAGGCGCAAAATGCGCTCTCGCAGGGTGACATTCTTGCAGCGAACAATACCGCCTGTTTGCGGATGTTTGGAGAAACTGATTTTTAGATTATGTCTCATCGTTTTCACCTCTTTCCGAAGGGGTGATTTTTTGTCCCTTCACCTGTAGGCCACGGAAAAAGGTGAATATAAGGTTTTTCAAAAAAGTTTTTTCAATTTTTTTATTGCAGTGTTCAATTGCTCTGAAATGGCAGGTTGTGATACACCTTCTCGCCGGGCATACTCACTCACTGAAATATGTTCAAAATAGATAGCTCGGATTAATTCCCGCTGTTTGGGTTTTAATCGCGCAATGGCACGGTGCAGTCTTTCTTCGTCTGATTCTCCTGCAAAAAAGGCGGCAATTTCTGCATCCTCTACGGCAAGCCACTCACCGTCTTCATTTTCGTTGTCTAGTGCGGTGTGACGACGAGTTTCCTTGTGGTTCACGTTGTATTCCTGGCGATCAAGGTCAATGAGGATGTTACCCCAGTCCTCGGATACCTCAATTTCCACGACCTCATTTGCAAACTCATAATTAATCTTCAACTTTTTGACTCCTTTCAAATTGGAAAGGAGCCGTTTAAGCAGCCGATAAAGCAAAAAAAGGAGCCTGACACATAGCTTTAAAAGCTACTTGTCAGGCTCCTCATTCAGTATGTCGATGGGTGCTCTGTACGAAGTACGGTTATTTTCTATTTATTACTTTAATTCCAACCTTGGAACTGCATTTCCAGCATTTAATATACAAGTCCGGTTGCCACTCAATATCAGGGGCTAGGATTTTTGCTTCTGTTTGGGCGGTTTCTTTCGTATCCATAAGCCGCCTTCCACAACGAGGGCAGATAATATGCTTTACCATTTTATCCTCCAATTATTATGTTAGCTAATTAGCATACAATATTTACCAAAAAAATCAGCGTAATGGGGTACGCCGATTTTTTAATCTTTTACAATATCAAGACAACCCTGCATTAGCCTGATAGAACGTTCCCTCTGGACAATTCCAAGTTCAAGTAAGCGGTATTTCGCTGCCTCACCGGAAACATTAAATGTCTTTGAAACCTTCATGATATATGTAACATCACGAAGCAGTTTTTCCATTGACGGCAAACTCTCGATTAACTTAAATACCATGCTTTTGGGCATGAGTAAAGCGGAGGATAACCGATTTGCCTGCCATTCCATCCGGTCTCTATCATTCCATTGCTCCACCGGTTTTCGGTTTTCACTCTGAATATCGGTTCGACATTGAATCATCGGTGTTTCCCCTCGATCAAAGAATGACAACTGGTTAGGGTCATATCCAAAGTATCTTGAATGGAAAATGTCATGTCCACTCTCATGGCCCATCGTAAAGCGATAGCGGTGCTCTTGGCCTTCATCTAAGAGGGAGGAATCAATGATAACAGTCCGGGCCTTGGCACTGGCATACTCGGCACAACGTTTGTTTGGGTTATATACCGGAATTTTACTGGTATCATTAAATACCGTCATTCCAAGGTAGACACCGCAATGAGACAGGTATTGGAAATCCTGCGTCATACCAAGATAGCGTTCTATAAAGCTGTCAATATCAATCTCCATCGGCGTTTCCATCGCTTCCGGGCAAAAATCTCGAACCAACTTCTCACCTATGAGATCTATCTCTTGCTTATTTAATATCGGAACGCCGTTCCGTTTGATACGAAATCTGGGAATATACATAGGCCACTTTACCCCTTCCGCTTTTTCAAATCCGCTATAAATTTCTGCCACTCATCTTCACCGGCATCGAGATCACGGGCGATTCGAAGTGCTGCGCTGACATAATCTCGCCCCCTGATATATTCTGGTAAATCGGGAGCTACGGAGTCTCTCTTCTCCCCAGCCAAGTTCAGCATGGTTTCTTTTTCCTCTTCGTTCAACAACAAGATATTGGAAAGCTTTTCAAGCCTGTCCATATCAAACGGATTGCGACGATCTTTCTCCACGTCACTTAAATAAGGAGCCGAAATATCCAGCATATCAGCCATTTTTCTTAGGGTGATTTCTTTTTCCTCTCGCTTTTTTGCAATGAAATCGCCGAAGTTTGAATACTCTTTTTCCATTTTCGCACCTCTTTCTTTTACTGTTTCATATGGTACATTTCATATTCTGTTCTTTAGTTAGCATATCAGCTTATGTATAAATTTTACGTTATCTTGTCCAAAATTACAACGAACAATATCTGGTGAATAGATTTGGTCAGGATTAGTCGATCAATCGTAACTTGCCATTAAAATAAAGTGACAAACGACGTGGCTATAACGGCTATGCCTCCATACTATCACTAGATATAATGTGATAAATACAGAATTATCTGTTGTAATCGGTCATATATGGGGATATAATGAACTGTAAAGAAATAAACATTTTCACTTTACTATGTTAGTCATTGGCAAACAGTAATAATGCAACATTGGAATGGATTGCAGTATTGCAATAATGCGCATCACGTACGGATTTATTAATACATTTGATCCACATCTGGTACAGTCTGATTATTTAATGAGAGATAAGAAAAACAAATAGGAGCTAACTTTTATGTTTAACAATGATAAATTGTTATTTTCAGCAAAAAACGAAGTGAGTGCAGTAAAGAATATAGTCAATGAATACGAAGACTATTTAAAGAATGGTGATGACGGCAAAGCAAAACAGCAATTTCAAATAATCGCCAAAATAATGAAAGAACGAACAGAGGAACGATATGTTAAACCAATTAACATGTTTCTTCATAATTGTAGAGAGCATCCTGAACAATCAGGCTTTATTGTTATGGTCATAAACTGCATTTTGCTTGAATTATATTTCGAAATGACTAATGGATTTGATACATCAGATGAAAATGGATGCAAAGTTAAAGACGCATATACAACCATACTTCCACTACTTGATTCAAATATTACCCCTGATACAGCAACAAAATTTTATAAAGGGATCAGATGCAAAATCATACACCAAGGCCAAACTGGAGAACATACTGCAATTACTTTTGACAGTTTAATAAATGATATAATTACACAAAACGGTGGTTACTATCTTTGTAACCCTAAAGTCCTTTTTGATAAGCTTTGTTCATTGTATAAAGAATACTGGAAAGAGTTATCTGAGGGGAGAAACATAACACAAAAGATAAATTTTATTAAAAAATTTAAATATATTTTATACCATGATGATTAAATTTTCTTATCGCCATATGGATTTTAGTATTTCATCAGTTGAGATAAATTAAATAATGTAAGGTAATATTGTTATGGATCTCATGATTTTGGGGCTGTTGACGCCGAAAATGATAAAGACTAATTATCGTACCAAAATTTCAATAACTCTGTTATCGTAAAAAGATTACACCTGCAAATGAGCTTGACAACTTTTTATTTTCTACAGGGCCTTCTTCGCAAGATGGCAGCTAGTTGCGATTCCGTATTTTAGCTCTACGGTAAACGTAGGGCTTTTATTTTATCCGTTGGAGTGTGTAGTGATGGAATACAGTTCAATTTATCAGGCTTCAAAAAAGTGAGCATCTCTTCCTGCAGCATCCAGGTCCTCTGTTTCCAAGACCTAATCCCCGGCGCTGCCCGCATGGGCTACGTCTGGGCAATTTCCAAAGATGCCGAGAAACCGGTTGATGCATGGATTAAGAGCGGAAAGTATATAAAGAATCCCTGATCCGTTTTATTGGACAACAAACATGCTATATTGTCAATTGAAAATAAGATTCATCACTTCTAGAGGAAATTTGATTCGAATGGGAGGAATCGTACGATGCAAGAAAAAGTTCTTCTGCCATTTGCACCAATTCTTGTTGAATCCACAAGATCCATTGGCTACTCTTTTGAAGCCGCACTTGCAGACATCATAGATAACAGTATTGGGAAAAACGCATCTGAGGTTCATGTCAATTATTCGTCACGTGAGCCGCAGTATGTTGTGGTTATAGATAATGCCTGCGGGATGGATGCTGATGAACTGGAAACAGCCATGCGCTATGGAAGCAAAAGCTCTCTTGACGTCCGTGACAAAGATGATCTGGGGCGTTTTGGTCTGGGCCTAAAGACTGCATCCATGTCGCAATGCCGTAAACTTACTGTTATTACCCAAAAAAAATCAAAGATGCACGCGGCATGTTGGGATCTCGATACTATTAAAAGTCGTGGTGACTGGATACTCATAAAGTACAGTGAAGCGGAAATTGAGGATTTGCCCTATTCAGGTATTCTTAGTCAACAGAAAAGTGGCACGGTTGTGATCTGGCAGGAATTTGATCGCATCCTGAATGGAGCGGCAAATCCACAAAAGGTGTTTGATGAAAAGATCGAGCAAGCTCGCAGCCATGTTTCACTGGTGTTTCATCGATTCATGGATAAAGAAAATCCGCGCAATCGAGTTAAGATATATTTCAATAACTCGCTGTTAGAGCCGATTGATCCCTTCCTGACTGGCAATCCGGCAACACAGCCTCTCACAGAGCAGGCCATCCGTATTAACGGCAGCGCGATCCGTGTAAAGCCGTACATATTGCCGTATTCAAGCAAAGTGTCCGGAAAGGACAAAAAGAAGCTCGGAGATTTGTGCGATCTCAGGCAGAATCAGGGTTTTTATATTTATCGAAATAGGCGCCTGATAATGTGGGGGACATGGTTTCGTCTGATCAAGCAGCAGGAACTTAACAAACTGGCCAGAATCCGTGTGGATATTCCAAATACGCTAGACTCCATCTGGGAAATCGACATAAAAAAATCAACAGCTTCACTGCCGGATATGATTAAGAAAAACCTTGTAGCGGTTGTACTCAACTCTGTTGGCCGGAGCGAACGTGTTTATAAGTACCGCGGCCGCATGGCCAATCAGGACAGCCTTCAGCATGTCTGGAACACTGTTGACAACCGCGGACAGTTTCAATATCTAATTAACAGAGAACTTCCAATATATAAACTTTTGGAAGAATCACTGGATGAAAATGCTGTTGGCTATCTAGATTCCTTTGTTAAAATGCTAGAGGACACCTTCCCTTATGGAGATGTCTATTATCGCTTGGCAAAGGATGACTGCAGCATAAAAACAGCAGGGCTTGAGTTTGAAGAAGTATATAAAGTTGCCGAAGATATGATCGCAAATTTGAAGGCAGTTGGGATGAACACCAAGGCTTTTCTTGAGAACATGGACAATATCGACTTCTTTGTAAAATATCCCGAGGTTGTAAAAAAGATCAGAGAGGACTATTTGAATGACCAGTAATCAAAACAAGGTTATTTCAGCAGTAATGCTCCAAATAAATCCGGGTACCGTTGTCGATGAGACTATAATTGCTCAGCTTGTTTCCGGCATTTCCAGACTGCTTCCGATAACAGACCCCGGAGCTTTGCCTCTCACTGAAGAGGAAGAAGCCGAGGCGATTGCAGAACTGCAGTCACGGCTTTCTGTTCGTATGGACCGCGGCGCCTGTGTCAAAGAGAAAAATCATACGCCATGGTACTATGCCGCAAAAGGCCGAATAAAGTCCAAATTCTGGGATCGTTACAGGACCTATCTGTTTAAAGATGCTGGTTTCAACTCAGACGTGGTAAATGCACTGGATGCCTCGACAGATGAGATGATGGATTTGCTCAGCAACCCAAAGGCCGGATTTGATTTTCAGCGGAGAGGTCTGGTAATTGGTGATGTGCAATCCGGCAAAACATCAAACTATATTGCACTCATGAACAAAGCCGCCGATGCAGGATATCACATTGTGATTCTCCTTTCCGGTACCATCGAAAAACTAAGACGCCAGACGCAGGGACGAATCGACGAAGGTTTCGTCGGTCTGGATAGTACTGCATTCAACCGCGATAAAAGCAGTGTTCTGGTTGGCGTGGGAAACATCGATCAGAGTGTTTCCGGATGGGCAGTAACCTCCACCACCAGTGATTTCAACACGTCCACTGCGTCAAAGCTTAGTGGTAAGCTTTCCAACGTCACTTCACCAGTTGTGTTTGTGCTTAAAAAAAATAAAAGTGTTTTGGAGAAACTTGAGAGTTGGCTTCGCCTTTTTAACGCAAATCAGAACACAGGAAAAATTGATATTCCCATGCTGCTTATCGATGATGAGGCCGACAATGCCTCTGTAAACACCAAGGGTGAAGACGACCCAACAGCAATCAACAAAAATATTCGAAAAATTCTCAGGCTCTTTTCTAAGGCAAGCTATGTAGGATTTACGGCCACTCCCTACGCAAATATTTTTATTGATCCGGATTCTTCACAGGAAATGTGGGATGACGATCTGTTTCCGAGGGACTTTATTTATGCTCTTGAAGCGCCGACAAACTACATCGGCGCAGCAAGCATTTTCGCCGAGCACGGAAAATATAACTGCATGCTGAATGACAACAGTGACTGTGAACAGTACGTTCCTCTTAAACATAAAAAGGATTTGATTCCCGGAGCTCTGCCATTCAGTCTCTGTAAAGCCGTTGCCTCCTTCATGGTGGCAAATGCAGTCCGTGATCTGCGTGGTCAGCAGACAAAGCATCGTACAATGATGGTTAACATCAGCATCTACATTGATGTGCAAAAGCGAATTGCCGAGCAGCTTGACAGTTATGTGCGCGAAATACAGCGTGAAATTAAGAACTACTACATGATGGGTGCTGACGCCTTGCAGTATTCGTCTTTTGCTCTACTGAAAGATGTCTTCGACGAAAGCTTTAGCGGTGTTGAATTCTCCTGGAATGAGGTTCAGCATGCGTTGTTCGAAGCTATTGCCCCTATTGTGGTCCGTTATGTCAACGGTGGCAATGCCGCCAAAAACCTGAACTATGACGAGTGCGATGAAAAGGAGGGACAGGACGGCCTGAGAATTATTGCAGTTGGCGGATACAGCCTGTCCCGAGGGCTTACACTGGAGGGCCTGTGCATCAGTTATTTCTATCGTAACACTAAAATGTACGATACTTTGATGCAGATGGGTCGCTGGTTCGGTTATCGTCCACATTATGAGGACCTCTGTCAGGTCTGGATCAATCCGGATGCAGTGGAATGGTACAACTATATTTCGGAGGCGGCGGAAGAGCTGAAACGCGAAGTCCGGAGAATGCAGGTTGAAAACAGAACACCCAAGGATTTCGGCCTGTGCGTACGCTCTGACAAAGCTGCTCTTTTGGTAACTGCACGTAATAAAATGAAAACAGCACGGGACTACATAATGACTGTAAGTCTCAGCGGAAATATTGTAGAAACACCGTTTCTTCACACCAGCGAGAAAGTTCAAGCAGAAAATCTTACTGCAACACAGAAACTGTTTGCTGAAATTGAAGCTGAAGGCATCAAATGTGTCTGCAACGATCCCAGAATGGCTCTTCAGGACAAGCCACAGTATCCGAATGTTCCACAGAATATTGTCCTTGATTATCTGCGCGCTTTTAACAGCCATTCTATGAACTCTCATTTTCATACCCGAGAAATTGTTGATATGTTATCTGGAACCAATGACGGAACACTGGATTTCTGGGATGTGGTAATTGCTACAGGCAACGGACATCAAAAAATCAAACTGGGCGAAAACTGCACACCTTGTGTACAGAGAAGTTTCAGTGTTCGCAGTGATTGTGACGCTTATCAGATGTCGGGCAGTAAATCCCGCCTGGGCAACAGAAGTTATGCCAAAGCTGGTCTTGACAAAGATACTGCTCAAAAAATCGAAGACGGGGAGCATACCCTTCAGATAGAGCTGCATCATGAAGAGCGACCACTGAACCAGGATGTCTATTTCAAACCAGATTATCTGGAAAAGCCCCGCAATCCTCTACTCGTCGTGTACCCCGTGGAGCTTATCTACCAACCTGAACTTGGCGAGGCAGTAGATCTTGAGCGACAGGCTGCAATCATCAATACAACACAACCACTGATTGGTGTCAGCGTAGGAATTCCTCGCATCAAAGGTAAAGAACCAAAGCAGTATCAGTACAAAATCAATATTGTAAAGTATCGTGAGCTTATGGAAATTAATGATGTTCCTGAATCTGACGAAACAATAGAGGATTGACAGATATGGAAGACTTGAAGACAAAATTCCTGGAAATGCAGGGAATTGACAATTATCAGCGGATCGGCGTGCCGCATTCACTCCCAATCTACATAGGAATGGACACTACTGCACGGTACTCGCTCTTTTTCGTTACAGAAACTGCGCCTGATTTTATTACTTCGTCTAAAATCATTAGCGTATTTATAGGACAGCGTCAGGACGGAAATTTCGGTATTACCTTCTCCTTGTCAGATAGGAACTATCTCGATTTATTTGTTCATTTTTGCGAGGATCTGATAGAGGCTTCCCGTGAAATTCGAGAGACGGGCAAAGCAGCAGACTTTCTCTGTTCACGGTATGCACAGTGGCAGAAGGCTTTTTCACGAAACAACAATGGTCTTCTGTCATTTGCTGAAATCAAAGGACTTGTTGGTGAATTGTTTTTTTTGCAAATGAAAATGATTCCTCTCTATGGTGAGGAGAAGGCACTGGACAGTTGGATTGGGCCCGATATGGCCGACCAGGATTTTGTCTGTGATGACACCTGGTTTGAGGTGAAATCGACTGTCAGCGGATCAACGACCATTCAGATCAGTTCTGTTGAGCAGCTTGATATCAACAATTCTGGGCATCTGGCGGTCGTGCGCCTTGACAAGACAAGTGAGAGCGATTCAGCTCGACTGACGCTGAACAATGTCAGTCGTTCTGTCTGCAGCGTACTTTCCTCAGAGCTTTTACGTCAAAAACTGAAAAACATTCTGCTTCGACTGGGCTATTATGAAGACAAGGAATATGATCGATACTGTTTTCACTACAACGGCATGTCACTTTATCGAGTTAACAGTTTTTTCCCGTGTGCACGAAAAAAAGACTTTCCCGCGGCAGTGCAGAATGTTAAATATGAACTATCCCTTCCCGCGGTTGACTCTTTTAAGGAGGAATAAGGCCAGATGAACACTTCAGAGCTTCAAGAGTCGATGAATGACTTCAGAACTTCTCTGCTGGATGATGTGGCACTCAATGCGTCCGCCAATCTGACCGGCGATATGGAGGAGTTTCTTACCCTGGTTACAGATCAACTGATCGAAGCGGAAGAACTGGATGATTTCAACTACGTACCTTACGAAGGGATTGGGCGCCAGAACCGCAAGATTCAGATAGATGGATATGCCTACAACGAGCTTGACGAATATCTCAGCATTTTTATCACAATTCCACTTACATATGACGACGTTGGGACTCTGACGAATACAGAGGTGGAGCGCTACATAGGGCGCGCACTGGCATTTCTGGAAAATGCAGATTATGTTTTAGAACACGCTGAGGAAAGCGCCCCGGGCTATGGTCTTGCACATGATATTCTTACAGTATACAAAGATGTGCAGAAATATTGTATCTATCTGATTACAGATATGGTTATGAGTAAAAACATCTCAGAAGTTCTAGGTCGTACTACTTGCGGGAAACCTGTTGAGTGCCATATATGGGACATTGCCAGATTGTATGAGCTTTCCCAGTCTGCCACTGGCAAAGAAGAAATCGTTATCCGGCTCGGTGAATTCAACATTCCAGGAATTCCCTGCATGCCCGCCAGTTCTACAGAAGACTACACTGCTTATCTGTGCAACATGCCAGGCATGATTCTGGCAACGCTTTACAACAAATATGGTGGCAGACTTCTGGAAGGGAACGTCCGCTCCTTTCTGCAGGTAAGAGGCAAGGTGAACAAGGGAATCCGTACCACCATTCTAAATGAGCCGGACATGTTTTTCGCCTATAACAACGGCATTGCAGCAACGGCTTATGACTTAAAGACAGAAGTGATCGGTGGTATCAGCTATATCACAGAAATTACATCGCTGCAGATTGTCAACGGCGGTCAAACAACGGCGTCTCTCGCCACAGCACTTATCAAAGACAAGCGTGACCATGCAGAAGAAAACATCCAACGGATAAATGTTCCCATGAAGCTGTCCATTGTTGTGCCGGAAAAAGCGGATTCACTGATTGCCAACATTGCCCGATATGCAAACAGTCAGAACAAAGTAAGTGACGCGGATCTCTGGTCCAACCATCCATTTCACATTAGGATGGAGGATTTATCTAGAAGAATTCTTGCACCGGCTATCGGTGGGCATCAGTACGGTACTCACTGGTACTATGAACGTGCAAATGGTCAGTACAAACAGGAAACCTACAAATGCACTCCAAAAGAAAAAGAACGGTTTGAACAGCAAAATCCTAAATCGCAGATGTTCAATAAAACTGATCTAGCAAAATTCATGCACGTCTATCAGATGCGCCCAGACATTGCGAGCGCAGGCGGACAGAAGGCATTTGCAAAATTTGCTGACTGGGCATCAATGGAATGGGAAAAGAGCGATACAGTTTTCAATGAGGACTTTTTCCGTACAGTTGTTGCCGTTGCAATTCTCTTTCGGCAGTCTGACCACATTGTACGTTGTCAACCCTGGTATCGCAGCTATAAAGCCAATATTGTGGAATACACCATTTCCAAAATACTGTACACCGTACAGAAAGACTATCCTGACCAGACCGTTTCTTTCAAAAACATCTGGCAGAAGCAGGCACTTTCTCCTGCATGGGTAAGTCAGATAGAAGATGCTGCCTATGTGATGTATCAGCATCTAATCAGTAAAGATCGCGGCATTGAAAACGTTACAGAATGGGCAAAGCGTGAGACCTGTTTGGATCAAGCCCAAAAACTGCAGTACACACTGCTGCCCGCATTTATTTCCGAACTGCAAAGCAAATATGATGCAGCAGAAGATAAAAGAGCTGCCCGCAGTAGCCAGAAACTAGCCAACGAGCTGAATGCACTTGTTGAAGTTGTAAATTATGGTTCTGAAGGATGGAAATACCTGGAGTCTTGGGACGATCTGCATACGGTTATGATACCTTCTGAGAGGCATCTGATTCAACTCGCCAAAAGCATGGATGGTGGATTGATAACCTCTGAACGTCAATGCGCCAGAGTGCTGAAGATTTTAAACAAATGCAGACTTGAGGGGTTCCCTCGGTAATATCAATGGCCTTGCATTATAGCAGGGACTATGGAAATAGAAGTGATAACATGGACTTCGATAGTTTAAGCAATGCTGAGGTTGTTCAGATGTACAGTGAAACGATTAAGAAACTGAAGCAGCGCGGAATTTTAAGAACTAATAATGTTATTGGAGAACTCGGAGAATTTTCAGCTATTAATTACTACAACAAAACGCCTGGCATGCCAAATTTGCAGGCTGCACCTGTAGGAACTCAAAATATTGATGCAATCAGTCGTGAAGGAGAACGTTACAGCATAAAATCCACAAGTGGAAACACTACAGGGGTGTTTTTTGGCCTTCAGGCAAAAGGCAGTGCTGAGTCTGAAAAGCAAAAATTCGAATATGTTATTATCTGCAGTTTCGACGAAAATTGCGAGCTTCAAGGTATCTATCAGTTAACCTGGGATATGTTTCTCAAACACAAGCACTGGCACAGTCGTATGCAGGCGTGGAACCTTACGCTTTCGAAAAACCTAATAGCGGATGCTAAAATTATTTACAGACGGACTGAGGAGAAATAAATAATATGGTTATCTACGAAGGTGCAAAGGTGAAGGAATTTTAAAATAATGGACTCTGTCACAGCAAGAAAGAAGGACAGAAAAATGGCAGAGAGTATGGCAGGAGAATTCCCACTGCGCAAAGTATTCAGCTCAGACTACAATTATTATGTGCCGTCATACCAACGTCCCTATTCCTGGACGGTAAATGAAGCAGGCACATTGTTTGATGATTTGTATGATTTTGGGGAAATCCAACCTTTTGACCAAACGTATTTTTTAGGCAGTATTGTATTAGTTAAAAATGAAAACAACCCAAAATCTGAAGTGATAGATGGACAGCAACGACTCACAACCTTATTAATCTTACTCTCTGCGTTGTTTGTGTCGCAGCCGAAGGCTTAGGATACGTTGGAAAAAGGCCTCTGGGAATTTTCATTATATGCTCAAATCAGAATTAGAATCTGGGTTTTCTCAGTATAATTATAGTGAGCCTGACAGAGTAGCGTCGAAAAAGACCCTTCCAATTGTTCACGCTCAAGTTAAATCAAGATCAGTGCAGAAAATAGAGCAGAGGTTAAAGACGAATTTGCAGCAGATGACAAAATCCCGTTATGTCAACAAAAATGAATCTTGCGCGGTGTTTGTGTGCTCTGCTGGTTACAGTCAGCAGAACAAAGAATACTGGTATTCCATAAACGATGAGAACATTACCTTTCTACGCCAATTCTTCAGATGTTATACAGCATTTGCAATGGGTTCCGAAGAACAAATATTACTTTTCCAATTACTGCAAGTACAACGTATACTTGGTCACTGCCTTCGGACTGAGGAAAATGCTGAAAATAATAAAAAAGCTCATTATTATTTTTCATTTGAAATGGACAGCAATGGTCCAGTTTTCTTCAAGCAGAAAATCCCCATACGGGAGCTGATTGACGTTTCAACCCATCGATTGGAGAATTGATATTATGAAATACTACTTAAAAAAATGTGGATTCCAGGAACTTGGAAGCGTCGGGCTGGATGGAAAGCCTCGCAGAGGGCGCTACCTAATGACATCTATGAATGCCGACGTACTTGCAATATTTCCTCCGCTGTCAAGAGCTATTTTGAATGACTGTGCGGTTCTGCCTGTCATTCCGCTTTATACTGGCAAGAAAACCTATTGCAACTATGTCTATCACAACAGCAAGTTCAACGGTGGCGAAGCAAGAAACAAGCGAAACGAATATCGGATTTACCTGAACAAAGAGCTTGAAGCGCATCAGCTGTACTTTGCTGCTCAGGACATCATGATCCTTCGCCAGGCTGTTCTTCAGGAGTCTTCAGATATAACTGATGAAGAGCAGGCCATTTACTATATGGATGTGCTGAAGGATCATTCCTCCGGTGACTACATATGCCTGAGCCGCCTGGTAGAAAGCTATCCTATTTCCGGCGGATATGGAATTTATGACGGTGAACTGGATTTTTTTGAAGCCAAAGTCAAAGAAGTGGAAGCTGCACAAATTTCTCAGAATATTGTTATCGACAAGTCGGTTACTGACCGTATCGTCAACAGTAACAGTCAAACGCAGCAAAACCTGTTTAACCCTGCCACTTTCAGAGACTTTGTATTGGCGGGGTATGGAAATGCCTGCGCTGTTACCGGAAAAATAACTGAAAGCGCATTTGGGGGCAGTGTCGATGTTGTTTACATTCGACCCAGAACGGCAGGCGGATCATGTCTGCCAAGCAATGGCGTAGCACTTGAAAACAAGCTGTCGCTGCCTTTTATTCAGGGCTATTTTACCCTGTCTGATGATTATGAAGTGCGGGTTCACCCACAAACAGCAGATGAGTACATTCAGTCTCTTAATTTGAAACAGATCAGAGTGCCGCCTAGCGCATTCTTCCGACCTGACAAAGGAAGTCTGCAATATCACCGTGAACATATCTACGGTGCATTTACAAAAACAATTTGAACGAGGTCATAACAAAATATGAATGCAATTGATCTATTTGCCGGCTGCGGTGGCTTGTCTAAAGGCTTTATGGATGCCGGATTCGATATCATCCTTGGCGTGGATAATAATGAGCCTGCACTGAAAACTTTCGCATACAATCACAAGAATGCAAAAACACTCAACGGAGATTTGTCAAAAGCAGAGACCTTTGACGACATACGCACACTTACAGACAACAAATCTATTGATCTGATTATTGCTGGCCCACCTTGCCAGGGATTTTCATTGACAGGCACGCGCAATTTTGATGATGAACGCAACAAACTTTATCTTGCGGTTTTCAAGGCTGTCAAAACATTTTTACCCAAGGCATTTGTGATCGAAAATGTCAACGGCATGGCAACACTCTACCATGGGCAGGTAAAGGATGAAATTATACGGCGTTTTGAAAAACTGGGATACAATGTCACTAGCGAGGTGGTTTGTGCTGCAGATTATGGCGTTCCACAGGCAAGAAGGCGTTTGATTTTTGTAGGCATTAAACCGGAATCCGGAAAGTTTGTTTTTCCGAATCCTGTCGTTAATCCGGAACATTATGTAACCTGCCGTGAGGCAATTGATGATCTACCTGCGCTAGTAGATGGTCTTGGAAGCGAAAGCAGCCCGTACGCAGGCCCGGCCAGGACAGACTATCAGAAGCTGATGCGGGGCAACTGCACTGTCCTACACAACCATGTGGCAACAAGGCATACAGATTACGTAAAGAGTGTCATTTCACTGGTTCCAGAAGGCGGAAATTATCGTGATCTCCCTGAAGGTGTCGGGACGAGCAGAAAATTCCATGAAGCATGGACCCGATACGACGGAAACAAGCCATCCAGAACGATTGATACCGGACATCGGAACCATTTTCATTATTGCTACAATCGAGTTCCTACAATCCGGGAAAACGCCAGGCTTCAATCATTCCCTGATGATTTTGTCTTTCTGGGTACAAAGACCCAGCAGAACCGTCAGGTCGGCAACGCAGTACCTCCCTTGCTTGGATATTACCTCGGGCTGCAGATAAAAAAGTACATCGAAAGCGAAGAATAATTTTATGAGAAAGATCACAACAATTGATCTGTTTGCGGGATGTGGTGGCCTGACAGACGGTTTTTCCCAGTCTGGACTTTATGAAACGAAGGCTTGTGTAGAGTGGGAACTAGCTCCCTGTACAAACCTTAAAAAGCGCCTTCACGACAAGTGGGAATGTTCCAATGCTTCCGAGCGTGTAATTAGGTTTGATATTCAGCGTACCGATGAGCTTCTACAGGGCTTTAATGACCCAAAGTATGGGAGTAGCAAGGGGCTTGATATACTTGTCGGCAGAAAACTGGATTTGATTATTGGTGGTCCACCATGTCAGGCATACTCGATTGCAGGACGCATTCGCGATGAACACAACATGAAAAACGACTACCGAAATTATTTGTTCGAAAGCTATTTAAAAGTTGCAACACATTTTCAGCCTCGCGCCTTTGTGTTTGAAAACGTTCCTGGAATCCTGAGTGCGAAACCAGGAGACACTCCGATTGTAGACTTGATTCACAGGGCGTTTTCCAATGCTGGATATGAGATTATTCCAAATTTAAAAAATGCAGTCATTGATTTCACACAGTACGGTGTGCCGCAGCGGAGAAAACGGGTTATTATTCTTGGCTTAAATCGCGATGTATATGGGACACAGGCTGCAGAAATGCTCCAAAAATTCTATACCGAAGTGCTCCCGGCATATAAGACCGACCTTCGTACCGTTCGTGATGCCATCGGTGATTTGCCTGCGCTAAAACCGCTTGATAGGACTGCAGTTATTGGCGGCAGGAAATATTCCCATTCCGCTTCAGGAGAAAACATTCCCAATCATTTGCCGCGTTGGCATAACAAACGGGATATTGATACGTTCCGTCTGCTTACAAAAGATATTGAGACGGGTGCCTGTCAGTACACGACCGTAGATGCACTGAAAAAAGTGTATACAGAAGCCACCGGAAAAGACTCCAACATCCATAAATACAGTGTACTTCGTTGGGATCAGCCTAGCAATACAATTCCGGCCCATCTTTATAAAGATGGATTGAGACATATCCACCCCGACTCACAGCA
>WSSedL1CaDRAFT_10000507_pt1 | contig 27392 bp, 18 predicted proteins | sample WetSurSL1Cattail_FD_9464 | JGI IMG/M metagenome (IMG submission 9464)
GGCAGGAGTCCGTCCGTCCGCAACAGTTAGGGTACGGTTACTGATACATCCGGTTATTGGATGAGTTGCAGTAAGAGAATAAATACCAGGCGCATTTACAAGCGGAGATGTAATGGTGGGGTTAGAAATGTTTCCGGGACCCGTCCATAGCAAAACAGAATTTGCAGGAACTACATTACTGGTTAATGCAGATGTTGTAATTGTGCAAGTTATAGAAGTTGGCACCACCGGGAAATTGATGACAGGTGCCGTAATATCCTGAAGTACATTTACTGTCTGGAAATTGGTGCAGCCAGTTATTGGGTGGGAAACGGTAAGTGTATAAATACCGGGTTGATTTACAACGGGTGTTTGTGTAGTTGAACCTGAAACAATTCCAGGGCCCGTCCATAAAAGTGATGCACCAGCAGTAGTTGAGGAACCATTTAATGATACAGTTGGAAAGCTACAAGTAATTGTTGACGGAGCATTGATAGTTACTGTCGGTAATGTATAATCGGTTTGAACCTGAACGGATTTTGAGGATGAACAACCGTTGGGTGCAGTAACCACTAGTGTATATGTACCTACTGCATTGACGATCGGAGTTGCAGTGGTTCCGTTTACAATAGTTCCTGGGCCAGACCAGTTATAGGTTATACCCGAAGTTATTGAATTTCCGGTTAATGTTACTGTTGTTTTTGAGCATGTAAGTTTTTCCGTTTCAGGATCTACCACTGTGATATCAGGATAGGCCTTTGATTCGGTGATAGTAATGCTTTTGGTTGAAAAACAGCTATTGTTGAGGTTTGTAACTTTTACGTCGTAAACGCCTCCTTTATCTACAACGGCAGATGCTGTATTTGCACCAGAAACTATGTGACCACCTGCACTGGCAGTCCATACATAACCAACAGGGAAAACACTTGCAGTGCTTGCTGTGAGCGTGGACTGTGTTATTGTGCAAGAAATTACCCCTAAGTTGGTAGCTGTAATGTTTACATTTTGCGGGACTTGATTATCAGGATAAACAGTCACGGTATCAACTGAAGTACAAGAATTGACAGGTTCTGTAACAGTGATGATATAATCGCCTGTGGCATCTACACTTGGATTAGAGGTTGCTGCTCCTGCTGCAATATGTCCGCCATTAATAGCTATCCAGGAAAAGGTAGCTCCTCCCGTAGTAGAAGTTGCAGATACCGTAACAGGTGTTCCGGCGCAGGATATTTGTCCGGATGGAGCATTAACCGAAAGTTGAGGTGTTGGTACTACTGTTACAGCCTTTGAACTTAAGGTTCCGCTTCCACAGGCATTGATGCCTTTTACTGTTACGCTTCCTGAAGATGCAGAGCCGGTGTAATCCAAAATAATTTGCGTAGTTCCTTGTCCACTGAGGAGTGTAGCTCCAGAAGGAATTGTCCATACATAACTGGAAGTATTTGCCAATGCAATAATTGAATAGATAACGTTGGTTTCACCCTGACAAGCAGTTACTTTACCAGTAATTGCACCAGCGGCAGATGGTAAAGGTAATACAGTTACTGCCAAACTTGAGGATAACCCAGTTCCGCAGGCATTTTGACCTGTTACGGTAACGTTGCCTGATGCAGCATTGGGTGGAAAATATATGGTAACTGAATTTGTGCCTGATCCTGCGGTTATAGCGGCATTTAAAGGAAGTTGCCAAACGTAAGTAGAAGCATTTGTGATAGCTGGAACTGAAAAATTTTGTGAAGCGCTTGGGCAAACTTGTGTTACACCAGTTATCACCTGCGCATCTGCGGGCAATGGGTTCATGAGGATAGCCGCATTTCCGTTCATTGCCTGCGAACAAGAGTTCCCTGGATTTGTGGCTATGATGGTATAGGTGCCCTGAGTTGTTTTATTTCCAAAATTCAAAGCAGCTCCCGTTCCAACCATAATTTGACTTGTCGTAGACCCATTCATGAAAAGTTCATAATCAATGGCAACAGTGGAATTGCCTAACCCAATTGGTAATCCTGCACCACCCTGACAGTATGACCCTCCGCCGGTAAGTGAAAATATGGATGGGGAAATTTTTACGGTAATTGTTTTTGAATAGGTTGATGTGCAAAATGTAACAGGGTCTTGGTAAGTATAAGTGATGCTATAGTTATTCGGGCTCAGACTTGACGGATTAAAAGTTGCTGTGCCATTGCCAAGGTCGGTTATTCCGGAACCGCTAAAGACTCCTGAAGGAGACATGTTTCCGGTAAGGGTTATAGAAGGTGCGTTTTGACAAATATTAGCCGGAAGTCCAATAAAACTTACTGATGGGGCAAGGTTTATAAGTACGGTTTTTGAGGAAGTATTAAAACAACCTCCTGAATTTGCAACACGGTAAGTAACAGTGTAATTGCCGGAAGCATTAATTGCGGCAGGATTAAAAGTTGCGGTACCGTTGGCGTTATCGATTAATGCCCCTGCAGGACCCGAGAAGGTCCAAGTTCCATATACTCCACTACCATTATGAAGCGGACTTCCAGTAATTGGGAATGACGTATTATTGTTACAATAGGAAGCGTTTAAGCCGGATATATTCACAACAGGGAGAGCAATAATAGTTACATTTGTTGTGCTGGTGTTACTGCAAGACTTATTATCGGTGTAAGTATAGGTTATCGAGTGTATTCCCAGGCCTGCAATAGATGGATCGAAGAAATTACCTGACATTGCACCAATGGCTGATGAAGCAAAAGTTCCGCCTGCATTTGGATTCCCGGCAAGGGTAATAGCCGGACTATTAATACAATACTGGGTGGTTGCCCCTCCATTCAACGTAAAGGTAGCTGCTGGTATAGGATTAACGGTTACTACAACATTATCCGTAGCCTGACAATTGGTCGCAGTAATTTTCCCGACAACACTAAAAGTAGCTGTAACTGATGGTGTAACTGACACTGATGCTGTTGTCACTCCATTATTCCAAACATAAGTGTCGGCACCCGTTGCAGTGAGGGTTACAGACGCTCCTTTACAGAGCGATACATCAGATCCGGCATTCACGGAAGGTTTTGGGTTGACAATCAGGTTTATATTAGCGGTATCTTTACAGCCATAGGCATTAGTTGCAATTACCCAGTAAGGAGTGCTTGTTGAAGGCTTCACCCAAATAGACGATGCTGTAGATGCAGTATTCCATAAGTATGTTGTTCCTCCGGTTACTGATAGTTGAGTGCTATCTCCGGCACATATAGTGGCAGAACCTGCTGAGAGGTTAGCTACTGGTTTTACATTTACCGTAACCTGTACATCGTCAGTAGATGAACAACCATTGGCATCAGTGACTGAAACGGTATATAAAACTGTTGCCATTGGATTTGCCACAGGATTTTGTACTGTTGCATTGCTCAAACCTGTTGATGGAGACCAGCTATAAGCTGTACCTCCGGTAGCGCCTAGCTGAACACTATTTTTTTGACATATCGTTTTGTCTACTCCTGCATTAGCTGGTGGCAGAGCATAAGCTGTAATTACTGGTGCCCCGGTCATGTTGATTGAACATACAGTTGCTCCTGTGGTTTTTGCCTGGATGGTATAAGTTCCCGCAGACATATTAAGCCAGGTTATTGCTGCTCCAGTTCCGGAAACCGTGCTTACTGGCGCAGCATTCTTGGATAAAACATAATCTATCCCTAACTGAGATCCAGATAGTGTTAAGGTTACGCCGCTACCACCTGTACAATATCCAACAGCGCTTGTTGTAAGATTAAAAACTGTAGGAAGTGCAATTTGCGCAAGAACAGCATTGCTATTCATCAACCGCGTGCAGGTAGCTGCTCCATTTGTAGCCTGAATTGTATAAGTACCATTAAGATTTCCATTCCATGATAGAGCCACTCCAGTTCCTGGCTTGAGAGCGCCACTATTTAATCCATCTTTTATGAGTTGATAGTTCATTCCTGCTTCTGAGCCATCCAACGTAACAGGTAGTCCACCTGAAAGTTCACAGTATGAACCTCCTCCACCAACGTTAAATATAGAAGGAGATGCAATGGAGGTTATCGAAGGAGCTCCTGTCATATTACTCGTGCAACTTGTTAAAGTATTGGTAGAAGTTACAGAATAATTACCAGCCGTTATGTTGTTCCATGTCAAAATTCCACCCGTACCAGCCAAAGGAGTTCCAAGTACAGCGCCATTTTTGTATAGTTGATACTGAAAATTTGCACCATTTTCAGAACCACTTAATGTTAATGTAACCCCTGATGTGTTGGAACAATAAGTTAAAGAGGAAGCAGATAAGTTAAAAATAGCAGGAATAGGATTGGCCGTTATGATAGCCGATCCGTTCATTGTTTTGGAGCATCCACTGGTTGGGTTGGTGGCTACAATGGTGTAGGTTCCCGCGGTTTTATTAACCCAGGTTAAAATGCCACCTGTTCCTGAAAGAGCCGTTCCATCATTGGCAGGTCCGATTTTTAACTGATAATTAACCCCAATTTCAGACCCGGAAAGGGATAGGGTTACTCCGGCTGCACCTGCACAATAACTGGTAACATTCGAGGTTAAATTATAAACGTTGAGGTTATTAACAAATACATTGGCGTCATCCGAAGCTTTACATTTATTAGCATCTGTTACAGTTAACCGATAATTTGTTGATGCAACGGGCGTAACTAATATTGCTTGTGTAGTTTGCCCCGAACTCCATAGATAAGTATAACCTGCGCCAGCAGTTGCAGTAACTGAGACTGTTGCTCCCGGGCATATTGTCTGGTCATTTCCGGCAAAAGCATTTGGTGGCGTTGGTATTGTAATATTAATCTCATCGTAGGTGGTTCCACAAGATGGAATACCATTAATTGTCCATCGGTAAGTATTCATGGTACCTATGGTCATTCCGGTAACCGTGGTATTGTATAAAGTATTATTAGCAAATGTACCTGAACCTGCACGCACTGTCCAAACACCTCCATATCCTGCTCCAATCAAGGTAGGGTCTGATGCGTTGAGCGGATAGCTTAATATGTTATAGCATATGGTAGTATCTCTTCCAGCGTTTGGATTATAATTATAAACCGTAAAAACATGTTCAAGGGCAAAACTTGTTGCGGGTCCGTTATACTCATAAAATTTAAAAACATTGGTACCAAAAGCCACATTATTGATGATGGGATGTTGATGGCTGGTAGAATCTACAAAAACCCCATAACCTTGAGTTGTTCTCCAAAAGCCGTGACGATAATTTCCTAAATTTTCATCAAGGGTATTGTTATCTCCTTTACATAGCGTATAACTATTTAAGACTTGAGCCTCAAGCAGAATACTCCCTTTAAATAAAAAAAACAGTAAAAGGGAAAAAAAGAAGAATGTGGGCTTTATGTTAGATATTTTAAGCATTATCTAAATTTATACATTGTACGGCTTTAGAATAATAATGTTGATCGTTTGATTGTTACCGAAAACACCTATAAATTCGGTATTCTCCAATACTAAAATTACAACCATCCCATCGTATAAGGGTTCTGTGAGGTGATGATATTAATCTTCTTTATCGGTGATCTTCATCACCTGTAATTGGTACGTAGGATTATATGGAGATGAGGGAATTACCTAAACAATTAATTGTCTTAATGTTATAAATCCAAACATTCCAGTTCAATTATTAATGTTTTACAAAATGAATGGTAGTTTCAAATTCTTTTCCTGATAATTTAATAATATATATACCCAAAGGCAAATCTTTTACATCGAGTTTATCTTTTGGATTGGATGAGATAATATCTTTAACAGGTACTCCCTGTAAATTGAAAATACGAATTGTTGTTTTTTCCGGAATATTACTAATAGAGATATAATCATTAGCGGGATTGGGGAATACACTTATGGCACCTGATTTTGATATTAATATGGCAGTTAAAGGAGTTATGGTTAGTTTTCCGTTATGTAATATCAGGTTGTAATTATTGTCTGAACCATTGGCAAGAACAATGTCGTAATCTCCAATATTGCTGGAAGCATCTGCTATACAATAGATTGTAGGCTGAACATTGATTATTGAGGCACCATCGGTACCCTTAAAACCTGCATAGGATAGCGTGAACGTTGGGTTTGGTTGACCTTTTACACGACTGATATTATCAGCTGTTACATCCAATTGTGCTTTGTTTACCGTGAATGTGCCGTTTACATAAGAAAACGCATAGTTTGTGGCTTCTGCTCCAGCTGGAATAATGCTGTATGTATTTACTTCGCTGAATTGAGTTGCAATAGTACTTACAGATGGTGTGGTTGTGAGCGAAGCTGAACTTTCTGTACCGGCAAATCCGGTGTAGGTTACTGTTAATAATGGATTTGCATCACCATAAGTTTTGCTTTTATCGTTGGCAGTTATGGTAAGTGTTTTTTTGGTAATATTTGCCTTAAGTGCAGGCTGTGTGAGTGTATATTTATTTGCTGCAGTTCCTGCTATTGTCATGGCTGTGGTTACTGCAATATCTGTGTTTACTGCTGCCGATGCAAAGGTTCCGGAATTGGCGTTTGCCAAAGTTACCAAATCGGTACCTACAATACCGGATAAGGTGCTTCCTGAAATGGTGGCAGTTGTAATGCCATCATACACCTTATTTGAAGCTATTGCTCCTGTTACGGTAAGGGTTTTGGTGTTTACAGTAAGTGATTGGGATTTTTGAGGTGCTGGGAAATTTGATGCATCGCCTGCCTGGTCAGCATAAATTGTGGTTGTGCCAGGTGCAATTATGTGTACCTCATTACTTATAATATCAGCCACAGCAGCGTTGCTACTAGAATATGAAATAGCCAATCCGGAAGATGTGGATGCACCTGGATTAAAATTAATATCTCCGTAATTTTTTGCGGAAATTGGTCCGAAAGTTATTGTTTGTGAAGATTTGTCAAGTGTGGTAAACGTATTATCCAAGCCATGTACGAGGGTACCCACATTATTAATGGCATTGATTCTGTAGTGATAAGCTGTAAGTGCTTGCAAACCACTTATGTTTGCAGTAATTTTTTCACTAGAACCTCCGGTGGTTGATACAGGATTACCGTCTATTGAGCTTCCGTATGAAATGGTTGTTCCATAATCAAAAGTGATAGTGTTTACGGCAGTTCCTTTTCCAATAACAAAACCACTTAACGTTGCTGCAGTTGCAGCTATCGATGAGGCACTATTTGTAATAACTTCTTGTGAACATGGGTTACAAAAATTTGTCCCAACCATGATTGAGGTATTAGGATTTATAGAATACCCATAACTAAGTAAGGTAAAAGTGTTATCAGGATTACGAACGATTTCAATCCATCCCTGATGTATTTTATCATCGGCCCAACCACCACGGGTAGTCCAGAAAATGCCATATTTTGTAACACCTGCAGGGAAATCGGTTGTATTGAGCAATGTAGAACTGGTTCTTCCGGGTAACCATAAATCGCATGAAATATCATTTAAATTGTTAGCCGGCAGATTAGAACCTCCGTCATAATTTACCATGTTTGCATCATCGGCTGAAACAAAATTTGGTTTGATATAAAGGTCGGTTCCATTGAAATAAATTACAAAATCCCAGTTCGTCATTTGCTTTTTATTCCAGGTTTCGCCATCTACATCTATGTAAAGCGTATCACCAGTATAGTTTACATTATATATTTTAAAATTACAATCTAGTGAATATGCACTATAACCTTTAAATACGATTAACAGAATAATATAAATAATTTTTTTCATGGTTCAAATTGTTAATTATGCCAATATTTAAGGCTTGTGAAGTATAGAAAATGTGCATTATAACACCAAATTGTAACGATGTCTGAACTAAAGTTACACATTTCAGGTAAGGATTTTTCAAGTTAAGAGGTGATACTCGTTACCAAAAGTGTTGAACTATATCATTGTTACTTTAACCAATTAATATGTAACTTATTTTTATGTATTTGGAAATTAACTTGCTAACTTTGAGGCTTATTATTTACGATATTAATTTATATGTCAGGAAAAAAGAAAAAACATAAAAAAGAAGAAGTCAAACAAATGATCAATAAAAAATCGCTGAGAGAAAATATCTTAGCTATTTTTAGAAATTCTCCCTCTGAAAGTTTCAATTACAAGCAGTTGTCAAAACGGCTTGACATAAAGGAAAGTCCTGTGAAAAGGATGATTACTGATGTACTTTATGAACTTGCCAAAGAAGAACACTTGGAGGAAATACAGTTAGGTAAATTCAGGGTCAAAACGGCCGCATGTTATGTTATTGGAATTGTTGATCTCACAACAAGTGGATATGGTTTTATTGTAACAGATGAATATCCCGAGGATATCTTTGTTTCGGTGAAAAATCTTAATCATGCCTTAAATGGCGACAAAGTTAAGGTCTACTTGTTTGCAAAAAAGAAGAAATCCCGTGCCGAAGGAGAAGTGGTTGAAATTATTACACGAGCGCGAACCACTTTTGTGGGAATTGTTGAGATGTCAAAAAGTTTTGCATTTCTCGTTCCAAACACCAAGCAAATACCGTTCGATATTTTTATTCCACTTCGTAGTCTTAAAGATGCTAAGGACGGACAAAAGGCAGTAGCAAAAATTGTGGAATGGCCTGCCGGTAATAAGAATCCTATAGGTGAAATAATTGAAGTACTTGGATTTCCAGGTTCAAATGAAACGGAAATGCATGCCATTCTTGCGGAGTTTGAATTGCCATATCATTTTCCTCAGGAAGTGGACGATTTTGCCAATAAACTGAGTGATGCAATACCTCCCGAAGAATATCAAAGAAGACGAGACTTCAGAGACGTTACCACATTTACTATAGATCCGACAGATGCAAAAGATTTTGATGATGCTTTGTCCATCCAAAGGCTTGAAAATGGCAATTGGGAGGTAGGAGTGCACATTGCTGATGTTACCTACTATATGGAAGCCAATGATATTCTGGACGAAGAAGCTCTCAACCGTGCTACTTCTGTCTATTTGGTTGATCGTGTTGTGCCCATGTTACCAGAGAGGTTATCAAACTTTGTATGTTCACTTCGTCCGAACGAAGAAAAGCTTTGTTATTCGGCAGTTTTTGAAATGGATGACAACGCTAAAGTACTCAGTCAGTGGTTTGGACATACTATTATTTATTCAAATAGAAGGTTTACCTACGAAGAAGCCCAGAATGTTATTGACACCGGGGAGGGAGATTTTAATACCGAGGTTTTGGTATTACATCGCTTAGCCCAGACACTTCGTAAAGAAAGATTTTGTTCAGGAGCAATAGCATTTGAAAGGGATGAGGTAAGGTTCGAGATCGATCCTTCCGGCAAACCTCTCAGGGTATTCTCTAAGGAATATGGCGAATCCAATGAACTGATAGAAGAGTTCATGCTGCTTGCCAACAAGATGGTTGCTGAATTTTGTTCGGGTGTGCTCAGCGTAGCAAGTCCGGAGAGGGTAGGGAAGGGGCAAACATTTGTTTATCGTATCCACGATACTCCCAATATGGAGAAACTTGACGCATTTGCGTCCTTTATTACTAAATTTGGATATTCACTCAAGACTACTTCGAGTAAAAAAATCTCCGAATCAATGAATAGTCTATTGGAGCATGTGCGTGGCAAAAACGAACAAAACCTTATTGAAACATTGGCTCTAAGGGCAATGGCCAAGGCGGTTTATTCCACAGTAAATATTGGACACTATGGATTGGGGTTTAAGCATTATACACATTTTACTTCTCCCATACGGCGGTATCCTGATGTTATGGTTCATCGGCTGTTGGATTATTACCTGGCCGGTGGGAAAACTCCAAGTTTGGATGCCTATGAAGATATGTGCAAACATTCGTCCAATATGGAGAAACGTGCCATTGATGCCGAACGGGCATCCATCAAGTACAAGCAGGTAGAATTCATGAGTGACAAGATCGGATTGGTATTCGATGGAGTTATTTCAGGTGTTACGGAATGGGGTTTTTTTGTTGAGCTTATCGAGAACAAATGTGAAGGCTTGGTTTCCATGCGTGAACTGGTTGACGATTTTTACGAGTTTGATGAAGACAATTTTTGCATTGTCGGTCGCCGCAAACAAAAGAAATATCAACTGGGCGATCCTGTTAGAGTTGAGGTGTATCGGGTTAATCTTCCTAAGAAACAATTGGATTTCAAGCTAAGTGTGGAAGAAAGGACTTTATAATTATTAAAGTCATTTGCTGCGCGTCATTGTTTTATTTCTAATAACGTGCGCATTACAAATGACCGCGAAGCTTAATGACAACTAATGACGTACGTAGTACAAATGACATACGGACAAATTACTTTTTAAATTTGCAATACAATGACCGATAAGACCATCCATCCATACAAAAATAAACAATTACAGTTTGATCGCAGATACCTGGAAATGGCTCAGATATGGGCTCAGAATTCGTATTGCAAACGTAGACAGGTGGGAGCCTTGATTGTTCAAGGTAAAATGATTATTAGTGATGGTTATAACGGCACTCCATCAGGTTTTGAAAATATCTGTGAAGATGAAAATAATCTTACCAAACCATACGTTTTGCATGCAGAGGCAAATGCAATTACCAAAGTTGCAAAATCAAACAATAGCAGTGAAAACGCAACTTTATATGTAACTACTTCACCTTGCCTCGAGTGTGCCAAACTTATTATTCAGGCTGGTATTCGAAGGGTGGTTTATTGCCAAAAATATCGAATAGAAGATGGGATTAGGTTGCTTGAACGTGCAGGTATAGAGTTAGTATTTATAGATCTTAACGGAGAAAGAAGAAATGAAATACTTTCAGACATAGCATGATTTTTTGATAAAATCGTTCTAACTTTATCCTCAGGTAAGCTGAACAATTGGGAATGCAAACTTTCTATACTTCAATATTCAGAAGATCAGCTTTATAAGTTCTTATTAATTTTTTTCGACATTTCATCTCTTTGGAGGTTTGGGGGTTTTTTATGAGCATTCAAAATAAAAAAACGGTTATATTATTTCCGTTAATTCTGGCTTTGGTTCTAATTGCAGGAATGTATATCGGACTTAATTTAAACCGTTCTGATATTAGTGAGCGATTGGTAATCTATCCCAAGGCTGATAAGGTAAACAATGTACTTAACCTCATTGAAGATTCTTACGTTGATTCTGTTTCACGCGATAAGCTTGAGGAAACTGCCATTGAATCAGTGCTTCGGAAGCTCGATCCACATTCAGTCTATATCCCTGCCAGCGAATTTCAGGAAATGAACGAGCCTTTGGAAGGCAATTTCAGTGGTATTGGGATTCAGTTCAATCTGCAAAACGACACCATCATTATTGCTAATACAACGCTGAATGGCCCATCCGAGCGTATTGGTGTGAAAGCAGGAGATCGTATTATTAAAGTAAACGATACCATTGTTGCAGGTATTAAAATGACCACTGATCAAGTCATCAAAAGATTAAAGGGAAAAAGGGGAACGGTAGTAAAAATATCGGTTAAAAGGAATGGTTTTAGTGATTTGATAGATTTTAAGATTACCAGGGATATGATTCCGCTCACCAGCGTTGATGTATCGTATATGATAGCTCCCAAGATCGGTTACATCAAGGTTAATAAATTTGCGAAAACTACGTATGATGAATTTATTGCTGCTGTGAAAAAGCTTCATGGGCGAGGGATGAAGAAAATGATTCTGGATTTAAGGGGTAACGGAGGTGGATTATTAGAAACATCAGTTAAAATGGCTGATCAGTTTCTTGATAACCGGCAATTGATTGTTTATACTAAAGGACGTGCCAGACAACGTTCAGACTCATATTCAATGCCAGGAGGAGAATGTCTTCGTGATTCATTGATTGTTTTAATAGACGAAACTTCTGCTTCTGCAAGTGAGGTTTTTGCTGGGGCTATTCAGGATAATGACAGGGGTTGGGTTATCGGTCGCAGAAGTTTTGGTAAAGGGTTGGTTCAGGAGCAATCTTTACTACCCGGAGGAGCCGCCATACGGTTAACAATTGCGCGCTATTATACACCTACAGGAAGATGTATTCAAAAGCCATATAATAAAGGGAAAGACAATTATTATGATGACCTTCGCAACCGTTATTTACATGGCGAAATGGAAAAAGCAGATAGTATTAAATTTAATGACTCATTGAAATTTGTTACTCCAAAAGGTCGTAAAGTCTATGGCGGTGGCGGTATTATGCCTGATTTTTTCGTACCCGTTGATACAACATCCTTTAGTGAGTACTTTTATAAAATCAGAGAAAAGGGATTAATTTATCAGTTTGCCTTCTACTACTCGGATGTCAATAGATCAATTTTAAATAAATTCAAGAACTATCAGGATCTGGTCAAATATCTTAGAAAGAAGACCGTTTTAGATCGATTGACGAAATATGCCGAAGAACATGGTGTAAAGAAAAATGCGAAGGATTTTAAGGTTTCTTCATCCTTACTCCAAACGGAATTGGAAGCGTATATTGTCAGAAACTTTTTTGACAATAGAGGTTTTTATCCGATTATCAATAGTGCTGATAATACCGTAAAAAAGGCAGTGGATATTTTTGAGAAACAAAGATAATTTATACACCAAGTCACCAAATTAGACTAAAAATAAAAAACCTTGCTTGATCCTCGGCACTTTTGTGTTTTTGGTTAAGAATGTTGCATGACAAATTTTTTCAATCCTTCAAGGCAAATTCCCTGTTCTTCAATAAATCCCATATGCCCGGAATTATCAAGGGTCAGTATTTTTCCATTGGGTGAACGTTTGGCAATTGGATACATCAAATCAAAAGGGATATAATTGTCCTTTTTACCAAGAATATACAATACAGGAGTTAAGGTTTCTTTAAGCAATTCTTGTCTGTCGGGGCGTATTTTCATACCTTCGAGGAGCGCAATAATACCTTCTGGCGGAGATTGAGCGGCTACTGCCTGAGCCCATTCAACTTTATCTTTTAAGTGTGCAAGGTTGTCATCAGCAAAACCCTTGGCGGGGTTAGCTGTAAATAATAATTCCTGCCTGCCTTGTTTTATGATTTCAATTTCTTGATCGCGATTTGCTTTTTTCTCATCACTGTCAGCAAATGGTGTGGAATGGAATAAGCAAATACCCGATACTTTTTGTGAGTAATTGGCCAGGTATGCAAGTGTTACATAACCTCCCATAGAGTGCCCCACAATAAAAGCCTTATCAATATTGAGCTTTTTTAAAACAGTGTCTACCGCTTCGGCCATTAAATCCATGGTGTGGGCTTCACTAACTTTTCCTGACTTTCCATGACCAGGGATATCGATGGAAATAACTCTGAAATTTTTTGACAGTTCATGAGCAAATGTGTTCCAAATTTGACATGTTTCCAGATAACCATGAAGTAGTAAGATTACGTTACCAAGGCCTTGGTCATTGTAATGTATGGTAGAGGATTTAAAAGGAATCATAGTGGAAAAAACATTATGGTTTGTCTTTCAAAGTTAATGAAAAACTATATAACCGGGGTTTTTAAATTTTGGAAAGCAACCTTTTGTATTCTTAATGCATCTCAATGGAACAAATTGTTCCTGACATTTTTACTTCGTATACATAAACATCCAATCGAAAATACTCATATTAAATGGATCGTAAAGGGGGTCTTCTGTTCCCATGCCGCTTCCATCATAGGTTCGTGACCATGAATCGTGGTCGACACCGGGGTAAAGCGTTAGTTTAGGCTTTAAACTTGAATTCAGGGCTTTTATGGCATTGATCATGTTAATAGAATTCAAAGGATCAACAGTATGATCCGATTCACCATGAAAAGCCCACAATGGGATATTTAAAAGTTTCTTTGCATTGTTAGTATTACCACCTCCGCAAATGGGCACGGCAGCAGCTACATAACCAGTATCTGAACAGGTTTCGAGGTAATTAAAGGTGCCATATCCACCCATGCTAAGGCCCGTTAGATAAATTCTGTGTTTATTAACGCGATAATTGGCAATCAGGTATTTTATCAGGTTGTGTATTTTCTTACCATTCCAGTTTGTTTCATGACATTGGGGAGAAACTACGATCATGGGATGAGGTGGTGCCCATTTTTTCTGACCAATCAGCCGGGTGATGCCATTGTTGAGCAATTTATTTAATTCTGTATTAGTCGTCATACTGTTACCTTTTTCTCCCGATCCGTGCAGAAAGACCAATAAAGGATACAAAGCTTCATTTTGTTCATAACTGGATGGGGTATAAACAAAATAGCCATATTCCAACAGGTTGCTGTTATAATATACAGGCGTTTGTGTTCCACCGGTATCAACAGGTAAATTAAGATCGGAACTTTGCTGGTCTTTTTTGCAGGATACAACCGCTAATACAAGGAGAAGTATACCTAATAAGAAAGAAAGCTTGATTTTGCTCATATCAAAGGTTTATTACTGTAAACGGAAATTTATAATAAAGGTTATGTTATGAGAAACCTGGCATGCGAATAGGTTCTTCATTTGAGATTTTCAATGAATAGCATATCCTCAGGTGTAATTTCGAAATCGAAAATTTGTGTGTTGGACAAAATCCTTTCGGGGTTGGAAGATTTGGGAATGGTTACAACTCCTTTTTGCAAATCCCAGCGAAGCACTATTTGAGCGACATCTTTTCCATATTTTTTGGCCATCTTTTTAAGATTTTCATTGGAAAGTAACTTTCCCTGCATAAAAGGTCCCCAGGCTTCGTATTGAATTTTGTGTTGCTGGCAATAATTAATAAGATCCTGCTGAACTGAATATGGATGAAATTCGACTTGGTTAACCATGGGTACTATTTCGGCAGTTTTTAGTAAATCCTCCAGCTGAAATTTTGAAAAATTACTGACCCCTATTGCTTTAACTACCCCTTGTTTATACAAGGTCTCCAGGGCTTTCCATGTTTCATTATGTATGCCTTGCATAGGCCAGTGGATTAGATAAAGGTCGAGATAATCAAAGCCTAGTTTTTGCATACTCTGATCAAAGGCTTTTAAAGTAGAATCATAACCCTGATCGGAATTCCACACCTTGCTTGTTACAAAAACCTCTTCCCGTTTTACCGAACCTTGCCTTACGGCTTTGCCTACGCCTCTTTCATTGTTATAGAGCGTAGCGGTATCTATGTGTCTGTAACCTACCTGTAATGCATAGGTTACTGCTTTTATTACTTCTTCTCCATCGGAGGATAAATAAACACCCAAGCCAAGGTAAGGCATCTGAATATTATTGTGCAGTGTAACACATCCGGACAAATCAGTTATTTTCATGGTCATTATATTTCAAAGTATCAACAAAATTAAATTTATTCAGGTAATGTGCCTATATCTATTTTTACATTATTTTTGCGTTTTAACTTTTAAAGCGCTAGTCTCATGTTTAAAACAAATGAATATTTCGATGGTAAAGTGAAATCGATTGCTCTGGAATCTTCCGAAGGAACTGCAACGGTTGGTGTTATGGCTAAAGGTGAGTATGAATTTGGTACGTCTACTGTTGAGGTTATGACCGTAATTTCAGGTAAACTTACCATTCAGTTACCAGGCGAAAATACTTGGAAAACTTACAAGAAATTTGAGTCATTTGTGGTTGAAAAAGGTATTAAGTTCAAAGTAAAGTGCGACGAGGATACGCCTTATCTTTGTTTGTATAAGTAGGATTGAAAAGCCTGAAAGGCTGGTATATTTATAGAAATAGATAATTAGCTGTGACCTTTCAAACCCTGAAGGGGTGGTATTTATAGATGTCACCCATTCTGGGTTTTTCATTGTGTCTTGTTTTGCTATAGCAACTTGCATTTTGATGGAGCTGTTTTTAAAACAATGGTTGAAAAAGATATTGAATGGAATGAATTCAATGCTAATTAGAATTTTTAACAAAAAATCAATCTCTAACAAATCCATCCATGATAGGATTGAAGGCAGTTACAAGCTTATTAAATTCTTTTTTGCAATGTTAGCGTTACATCTATTAATTTTAACCGTAATTATTGCTTTTCTACCTAATTAGAATTTTTCAAATTTTTTATCTTCCGCTAGTTCTTCAATGTCAAAGACTACACCATCTTTTTTGGTATTCTCATTTTTCGTGATGGTAATATCTTTTTTCACATCTTTATTCGAAATGTTTACTGTTATGCTATGCCTGTGTTGTTTATGATCATCAAGTAATTTTCTGAGTGCCATTTCCAACTCACGATCTGAACTGGAATCAACTTCTTTTTCTGTGAGTTTAAAATATGATATTGTATCAAGTAATAAAGTGGCCTGTGCAGAAACTTCTTCCGAACTGGAAGCCAACTCTTCGGAAAGAGCTGAATTTTGTTGAACCACCGATGAAAACTGTTGAATGGCCAAACTAATTTGGCTTATTCCTGAATTTTGCTCAATACTGGTAGCAGAAATTTCCTGAACCAATCTTGCAGTAGCCAGAATTTGTGGAATCACTTCTGCCAGCATCTGTCCTGAATGCTCTGCTGCTAAAACACTTGAAATTGAAATCTCATCAATTTCTTTAGCCGCTTTCTGACTATGTTCAGCTAACTTACGCACTTCTGAAGCAACTACGGCAAAACCCTTTCCATATTCTCCTGCCCTGGCTGATTCTATTGCAGCATTAACTGCTAAGAGATCTGTCTTTTCAGCAATCTCTTTAACAATAGATATTTTTTGGATTATCGTTCGCATTGCTTCGATCGTCCTTATGACAGAATCGTTCGCCTTTTTAATGCTATCGGAAGCTTCCAGCGCTATTTTTTCAGTTTGTAATGCATTTTCAGAAGTTTGATTTACACTCGAAGATATTTGTTCTATTGACGTTGATATTTCCTCACTTGATGCCGCCTGTTCATTAGCTCCACTCGATATTTGCTGGGCCGAAATGCTAAGTTCCCTGCTACTCGCAACAAAATTCTCAGAGCTGGTAACTACACTAGCAACAATCGTTTTTATTTTTTCAATCATTGTTTGTAATGATGTGGATAATAAACCAATTTCATCATTCCTTGTCTTGATTTCCGCGTTGTAAACAAGGTTTCCGTCAGCCGCAGCGTCAGCTTTTTTTACCATTCCCTCTACCGGTTTAATAATCCTTTGAACGAAGAAATAAACAACCACAATACTACTTAACACCAGAATAATTCCCATTCCTATTTGAAACCACATCTGCTTGTTGGCATCGGCAGTCACAATTTTCATTGGTAAATCCATTCTAATTTGCCATGCATGCGGTGTGGTCGGGAGTTTAAATGGTACGTGTATACGAAGTGTGTCGTTTTCAGCATAAGAGCTTACCACTTCTTTACGGATATCTTCTACCTCAGCGCCACTCGTTTTTGACAGTTTCAGAAGATTTTTGCCAATTAGTTTGGGGTTAGCTGAATTTGCTATAAATGTACCATCATAACTTAAAATACTTAATTGTGCTATGGAATCAAATAATCCGGCCTTTTTTACCCTGTCCTGGATAAAATCAATGGCATAATCAATTCCAGTTGTGCCAAGAACCTGGTCTTGATAAATTATTGGGGTCATTACGGAAACCAACAAAACATCCTTTCCCTGAACCGGATAAATGATGGGTTCTGTTAAGAAATTACATTTCCTTTTTAGGGGTTCCCAATACCATGGAGCTTTAACAGAATCAGTGTAATCTATTAATACATCCCTGGCAGCTATTTGATCAGCCTTTTTGGTAAGATAAACCATAAACCGACCTGAAGCATCATGAGCCGGAGCTTTTACAAATTGCTTGTCCGCACCGTCAAATGCATTGGGCTCAAATGCTAAAGAAAACCCAAGAAAATTTTGATTGGAAAAAAGTATCTTTTCTCCCATTTTCATTGCGTCTTCCCGCGAAAGTTTAAGCTTCGATTTGGTATTACCCACCGCTGATAATTCATTTGCCATAGCCTGAGATGAATATAAAGCAGACTGTAATTCCATTAATATCTTCCCCGAAAAATCTTTTGCCAAAGCTACGGCATTAGCTTGGGCTGATTTTATACTTTCTTTTCTGTTTTGCAAAGTAGAATAGACAATAAGAATTATGGAAGTTAATAGTATCCCCAATCCTACAATAATCCCAAGTTTCTGTTTAAGAGAAATAAACTTATTATTCATGCTTGACAAATTTTTAATTACTTATATATGGTATTGATAGCAGCAGCAATCTGCTTTCTAATATAATTTAATGATGAGATTACATTAATTAAGAGGTATATTAAAAATACTCAATTTTTAACTGCAAAACAATAGGCCCTTGAAAAATACTCTTGAAATTATTGTTGAAAACTTAACTTTAGCATTTATTTAAACTCCTTCTTTCTTCAATAATGGAAATATATTCTTAAATTCCTCTTCAAAATTAGGCGTGAAAATTCCTTTACCGAGATTATTTTTTATCTCTGAATACAACCAAAATTTACCATCGGCCACTTCCGCTTGGTTTATTGTAACAGATCCGTCGTAATTCGTAATGAAACAGAAGACGTACTCCCTTTCTATATCAGATTCCCAAACATAATTTGCTGCCAGTTTTACTTTGAAATCCTTTATTCCAAGCTCTTCCATCGCTTCACGCTTTAACCCGGTTTCTATATCTTCACCAAATGTAATGTGCCCTCCCACAGCAGTATCCCATTTCCCTGGTTGAATTTTATTCATTGGTCGCTTTTGTAAATAAATTTCACCTTTACTGTTTATTACATGTAAGTGAACTACCGGGTGCAGATAATTTTTATTTGCGTGACAAGCACTGCGAGGTGCTTTTCCTATCATTTTCCCTTCATTATTCAATATGGGAAGGTATTCCTCATTTTTGAGTTTATTTCCAGATATACGGGTTTTCACAAATTCAAAAACAAAATAGCCTCCAAATAATATATAAAACAATCCCCCGCTGATAAACGCCCATGCTTCTTTACTCATAAACCATACAGAATAAAACACCAAGGCTGTATATAAAACGCACAACCAGAACAAAACCTTCATGTTCTTTGTCATCAGTTGATGTTGCTGATCGTTAAGCTCAATCCCTTTCATGTATCTTTTTGACATGTTAAGAATGATATTGCTGGGAGTAAATACAGAGACACCTAATACCACACACATTAAAATACCTATTAATGCAGGTTTTATTTTAAAAAATACATCGTTTTCAAGAATAATTGAAACTACTCCGAGAACCACAATCAGCAATGTATCCAGCAAAATAAAAGTATCGAATTTCCGGTCCTTTATCCAGTAATAGGATAATTCAATAATACCAGAAGCAATAGCTACAATTAATCCTACTCTTGTTCCCCAAAGTTCATCGGCAATGATAAATGCGAACAATGGTATAAATCCGGGTAAAAGCTGTAATAATATTTTTCGTTGATTCATAAAACTGACTATCAATTTTAATTAAACCCCAATAAACAATAAATATTGTTTTGTAACTTTGGATATGCTATGGATAGAAAGAAGGATCATGGGCAATAATCATTTCTTTATTATTTTCTTTTATTACTTTCTTTTTTTACTTTTGATTGGTTTTGAATTATTGCAAAAACGAAACCAAACGAAATATTTACCACAAAAAGAAATAGTGTGAGCAACTCAACAATTGCCTATACAGGCGATATGCGACGGGAGAAAATACTGGAAATGATCCGGGAGGACGGCCACGTTAAAGTGGCGGACCTTGGACGTATTTTCAAAGTGTCTGAAGTTACTATCCGCCAGGATTTGGAACGCCTCGAAAGCGATGGCATAATTGTTCGTGAGCATGGTGGAGCATACCTAAAGTCCATATCTTCGCAAGTGCGATCTTTTACTTTGCAACATCGCGAAAATATGGATCAAAAAGTAGTTATTGGAAAAAAAGCAGCCGAATTTATCCACGATGGCGATACCATCATCCTCGATTCGGGCACAACCATTACCGAACTGGCAAAAAACCTCAGCAATCGAAAAAACCTCACAATCATTACCAATGCACTAAATATTGCCATGATGTTGGGTGGCGAGCCTTCCATTAACGTAATCATGACCGGAGGGGAGTTTAAGGCTCCTACCCTTTCATTAACTGGCGAAAAGGCAGCAGCATTTTTTAGTAACCTTCATGTGGATAAGCTATTTCTGGCTACAGCAGGTATCTCTCTTAAAGCAGGTCTTACTTATCCAAGTATTAGTGATTTAGTCGTAAAAAAAGCCATGATTGATGCTGCTGACACTGTGTATCTACTGGCAGATAGCTCTAAAATAGATAAAAGTTCGCTGGCTAGTTTAGGGGCTCTGTCACTGGTAAACTACCTGATTACCGATAACGGGTTACAGGATAAACACCGGCAGTTATTTAAAGACAACGAAATTGAATATATCATAGCGGAGTAATTGGAAAAATAATTAATTAATCAAGCGACTAGACCGTTGAGGCAAATTTAGAAAAGACTTTGCGCCTCAGCGCCTTCGCGGTAAAATATTATGGAGATAAAAAAATTAGAACATACAGCCATTGAAATACGAAAACGGCTAATTCAAATGATATACGATGCCAAAGGCGGGCATATGGGAGGTGCAATGTCGTCAGTAGATATACTTACTACCTTGTTTTTTTACACAATGAAGTACCAACCCGCAAATCCTTCCTGGCCTGATCGCGACCGGTTTATACTAAGCAAAGGCCATAGTGTGGAGGGTTATTATGCTGTAATGGCCGAGGCTGGCTTTTTTCCCAAAGAGATTCTGAATACCTATGGAAAATTTCAATCAATTCTGGCCGGACACCCTACCCGCAAAGTACCTGGTATTGAGCTAAATTCAGGAGCCTTGGGGCATGGTCTGTCTGTTGGGGTAGGTATGGCACTGGCTGCGAAAATGGATAACAAGGACTATCGAACATATGTTTTGATGGGTGATGGCGAACAGGGCGAAGGCTCAATTATGGAAGCTGCCAATAGTGCAGGTCATTATAAGCTCGATAACCTGGTAGCGATAATCGATCGCAATTTATTGCAAATAAGTGGGACCACAGAAAATGTAATGTCGCTCGAAAACCTGAAGCATCGTTGGGAAGCTTATAACTGGCATGTGGATGAAGTAAATGGGAACGATATTAAAGATTTGGTAAATTTGTTAGATTCGTACCCTTTATCAATTGGGAAACCCCATATGGTAATTGCCAAAACTACCAAAGGATGCGGGGTGTCCTTTATGGAGAACAAACCCGAATGGCACCATAAAGTACCAAATACCGAACAGCTTATAATAGCAATGGCAGAATTGAATAATAAAATAGATTCATATTGAGGATGTTCCGAAAATATTTTTGGAACTCAATAAAAGGTTAAAAAGTATAGTCAATAAATACCAATGGACGTAAACAAAATACCTTGCCGCCAGGCCTTTACTGAAAAAATTCTGGAATTGGCAAAAAAAGATAAAGATATTATTGCTGTAACTTCGGATGCTCGGGGTTCTGTAACCCTTAATAAGTTTGCCGATGAGCTTCCTGCACAATTTGTGGAGGTCGGCATTGCCGAACAAAATGCCATTGGCATTGGAGCAGGTTTGGCATTGAGTGGTAAAAAGCCTTTCGTTTGTGGTCCGGCATGCTTTTATGCTGCCCGTAGTTACGAACAAGTAAAAGTTGATTTGGCTTACAACAAAACGAATGTCAAAATAATTGGTGTAAGCGGAGGTGTGAGTTATGGCGCTTTAGGTACTACCCACCATAGCTTAAATGATATTGCAGTTATGCGCACATTACCCGATATGACGGTCATTCTACCTTGCGATGTTGCATTAACACAAAAAATGACTGAAGCTCTTGCTGAATTTAAGGGCCCGGTTTATGTCAGGGTTGGAAGAGCTGCTGTACCTGATGTTTATAACGACATCCAACCAACATTTATTTTAGGTAAGGCTAACACCTTATTGGAGGGTAAGGATATAACCATCATTGGTACTGGCGAAACAGTCTATCATTGTCTTCAGGCAGGTAAAATGCTTGCCGAAAAAGGCATCAAAGCCCGTGTTTTGGATATGCACACCATCAAACCATTGGATTATGAAGCCATTGAAAAAGCAGCTAAAGAAACCAAACGTATTGTGGCTGTGGAAGAACACCATGTTAAAGGTGGCCTGGGCTCTGCAGTTGCTGAATGGGTGGTGGAAAACTATCCCATTCCTGTCAAAATTATAGGTTTCCCGGATGAAAATGCCATACATGGAAACTCCGGGGAGCTTTTTAGGTATTATGGGATTGATGCGGAGGGGATATTTAAAACAATATTGAAAATATTCCAATTTAATTAACATTGAAAAATTATAAGGAAAATAAAATCGGGGGTTTAATACGATCGAAGTTGTGAAATTATTTGCTCGTAAATGGAAATTCCTAATAAGAGCGATTAATTCTAACGCCGGACTTAAGGATTAGTTTTTAATCAAGTTATCCGCGGCGCTAAATTGCTTTACTTAATCCAACCAGGGGCGTTGCCCCTGGCTACAAATATGTCGCCCCTTCAGGGCTAAAATGCAGCATTTGAATACTTTACTAATACGACTGTCACGAGTAAACATGGGAAACAAAAAATACATACTATCTATCGACCAAAGCACCTCTGCCACTAAAGCAGTGTTGTTTGATACTAATGCCTGTTTTGTTTCCCGTGCTAATGCCGAGCATAGACAGATATATCCCCATCCGGGTTGGGTAGAACACGACCCAATCGAAATATTTGAAAATACCCTTAAGGTTATTGCAGAGGTTGTTAACCAGTCAGGTATTGATAAGTCAAATATAAAATGTCTATCTATTAGCAATCAGCGCGAAACAGTTGTATTATGGGATAGAAAAACTGGCAAGCCTATGGGTAATGCTGTTGTTTGGCAATGTCTGCGCGGAGAAGAAAAATGCAACGAATTAAAGGAAAAAGGATATGAAGCATTTGTTCGCGAACGCACAGGATTAATCATCGACCCCTATTTCTCAGCAAGTGGACTGAGTTGGATTTTGAATAGTAATGCTGATATTAAGGCAAGAGCACAAAAAGGAGAATTGGCGGCGGGTACTATTGATTCCTGGCTTATCTGGAAGTTAACAGGCGGAAAAGTACATACTACTGATTACTCAAATGCTTGCCGCACCTTATTATTGAATATTCATACCTTAAAGTGGGATGAGGAAATATGCAAATTATTTGATGTTCCTGTATCAATTTTGCCCGAATTAAGGTCTGCAGATGATATTTTTGGTTACACCGGCGCAAATGGTTTTTTTAAACAGGAAATTCCTATTTCAGGAGTTTTGGGAGACTCACACGGTGCTTTATTTGGTCAGCGCTGTTATCACAAGGGTTTGTCTAAAGTAACTTACGGTACAGGCTCATCGGTAATGATGAATATTGGCGACAAAGCTGTTGAAGCTCCCAAGGGATTGGTAACCTCTGTTGGCTTTGCTATCAAAGGAAAAGTGAATTATGTTTTTGAAGGCAATATCCATAGCACCGGAGCTACTATTAAATGGATGGTAGATTCTCTGGAAATATTGAAAAACTCTGCCGAATCGGAAGCCTTGGCAACTTCAGTAGAATCCACTGAAGGAGTTTATTTTGTACCTGCCTTCGCCGGATTAGGAGCCCCTTACTGGGATAACCAGGTCAGGGCTTGCATTTCAGGAATTCACGGAGGTACACGTAAAGCTCATATTGTACGTGCAGGTCTCGAATCTATTGCATACCAGGTAAAGGATCTACTTGACCTAATGTCCCGGAAAGCCGGGATCAAACTGGCAGAAATTCGTGTGGATGGCGGACCTACCCGAAACCATTTTTTAATGCAGTTCCAGAGCGACATGCTAAACGCTCCCATCACAGTGAGTGATATAGAGGAGGCATCCGCCCTTGGAGCAGCTCTGGCAGGAGGATTGGGCATTGGTGTTTGGAAGAACCTAAAGGAACTGGAAGAATTATATTGTTGTACAAATAAAATATTGCCTTTAATGTCAAGTACCCTGCTGAATAAATTGTACGAAGGATGGGAAAAGGCAATAAAATTAGCTCGCGGAAAATAAATATCGATAATTTTTATCAGGCAATGAAGAAACTAAAAAACTTAATGGCAGTATTTCTTATTGGAGTAATCCATTTTCCAATATTTTCGCAAACCTGGAGCGAAAAAATGGCTAATTCTGTTATGCTATACAATCCAACTCGTTATGGTACCGCATGGAATTATGTTTCAGGGACCGTTTTGGCTGGTTTTATTGAATTGTATAAAAAAACAGGAAACATAACCTATTATAATTATGTAAAAAATACGGTAGATTATGTGATTAACGGTAACGGTGCTATTTCAGGTTATAAACTTACAGATTATAATATCGATCAGATTAGGGAAGGGTGTGCTGTATTGTATCTATACAATCAAACGGGTGCATCAAAGTATAAAATTGCCATTGATACTTTACGTAAACAATTATTGGGGCATCCTCGAACTTCTGAAGGCGGCTTTTGGCACAAAAAGATATATCCTTATCAGATGTGGCAGGATGGTTTATATATGGGTGAACCTTTTTATGCCGAGTATTCTAAAATATTTAATTCATCCAATGATTTCGATGATATTTCGAATCAGATATTTTTAATGGAAAAGCACGCCCGTGATATTGCTACTGGTCTGATTTATCATGGCTGGGACGAAAAAAAAATACAAAATTGGGCAAATCCGGTTACTGGTTGTTCTGCAAACTTCTGGGGAAGGGCAATGGGCTGGTATATGATGAGTATTGTAGATGTTTTGGATTTTATGCCCACAAACTATTCAAAAAGAGATTCTGTGATTCATGTATTGCAAAGAATGGCTGATGCCTTGACAAAAGTTCAGGATACAAATTCAGGTTGCTGGTACCAAGTGCTGGATCAGGGAACACGAACTGGCAATTACCTCGAATCCTCTGCCTCCTGTATGTTTGTTTATTCGTTGCTTAAAGCGGTAAGACTCGGATATATCGATAATAAATACATTGATGTGGCAAAAAAAGGATATCAGGGTATTTTGGATCAATTTATAGTTACAAACTCAGGGAATTGTGATATTACTAAAACTTGTTGTGGTGCAGGACTCAGTGCAACAAGGGATGGATCGTATGACTATTATATAAGGGAGGCTATTTGCACAAATGATGGGAAAACATTTGGATCTTTTATTTTGGCTAGTCTTGAAATGGAAAGAATCCCTTCTTCTATTAATACGGTTAATACATCGGGTGGAAACTTTTCTATTAGTCCGGATCAAAAAATAATACGATTTACAATTCTTAAACCGTCCCATGTAAAAATTGGCATTTATTCACTTAATGCTAAGGAATTAGCTATAATAAAAAATGAACTTTTGCCCTCTGGTGAAAATTCAGAAACCCTTCATGTGTCAAATCTGAAAAAAGGAGCTTATATTATTGAATTTCAAACAGAAAATTATATTGAATCAAAGAAAATTATTGTAACAAAATCATGATTTTAGTATTAAAGATCTACTAATTAATTTATCTACGAAAATGAAACAACTACTTTCTAAAATCCTGTTGGCTATTTGCATAGTGGCCTTCTTTGCTTCATGCAATTCCTCCAAACCTAAAAGCAAAGATAAAATTGCTGTCGTAATTTCAACCCTCAACAATCCCTGGTTTGTGGTTCTGGGCGAAACCGCCAAACAACGCGCCACTGAACTTGGCTATGAGGCTGTCATTTTCGATTCGCAAAACAATCCTTCAAAAGAAACGGAACATTTCGACAATATCATTGCCTCAGGCTACAAGGCCATACTATTCAATCCTACCGATGCCAAAGGTTCTGTGGTAAATGTAAAAGCAGCCAAAAAAGCTGGTATCCCCGTATTTTGTATGGACCGCGAAATTGATGCAAAGGATGTTGCTACATCTCAGATTCTTTCCGATAATTATTCGGGATGTGTTGCGCTGGGTCAGGATTTTGTTAAAAAGCTTAATGCTAAAGGTTCTTATGTTGAATTGCTAGGCATTGTTGGAGATAACAATACCTGGAACCGTTCCAAAGGCTTCCATAGTGTAGTGGATAACTACCCCAACCTTAAAATGCTTGCACAACAAAGTGGCGAATTCGATCGCAATAAAGCACTTGAAGTGATGGAATCAATGTTACAATCGCACCCCAATATAGATGCAGTTTTTTGTGGAAATGACGCCATGGCTATGGGTGCTTACCAGGCAGTTTTAGCAGCCGGCAAAACAGACAAAATAAAAATTTACGGGTTCGACGGTGCTGCCGATGTTGTAGATGCTATTAAAGCAGGTAAAATTGAAGCTACTGGTATGCAATTTCCTAAAATAATGGCTAAAACTGTAGCCGAATATGCCGATAAGTATATAAAGGGAGAACACAACTTTCAGCAGAAAGTCCCCGTTGCTGTAGAACTGGTTACCAAGGAAAATGTGGAAAAATATGCTCCTTACGGAAAAGCCGGAAAATAAACTACGCTAAGACCTGGAACCCAAATGATAAGTATATGAATTACAGGAAAGTTTTAACCATATCATTAACAATTTTAATTGGGTTATCCGCCTTATATAATGCAATATATTTTGAAAAGCTCGATGCCAGGAAGCAAAAGGAATTAGTAAAAAAATTCAAGCCAAAAGAATTGGTAGACTATTTCTGGAAAAACCAACTTTCTAAAGTTCTCAACAATGCTATTTCTATTGAATTGTTTGATTCGTTGGTTAAGGTAAACCCAACTGCATTGGCAAAACAATATGGCAAAACTGTTGGTATATCTTCGAACTACTGTGTTCTGGTGAAAGGTGAGGTGAACGTTAAAATGGATGAATCCGGCGATCTCATCGTTATTGATAAGGGGAATTCTGACTATAAAATTGTCGCTAAATTTGTTTTTAGCAACACTGCACGCGATGCAACAGGTTATTTTAATGTAGACGATTTCCAAAATTCTATGGATTTTAATGCAATTTCTACCGAAATAAACGCGCGGATCGTAAAGGATGTGCTATCTAAACTTGCTTCTCTTCCCGCTAATTTTAAAGTTCGGTTTGCCGGAGCAATTGAGTATAGTATTGAATCAGTTTCAAAATCATTGGAAATCGTCCCTTTAAAACTTGAAGTATTGAAAAGTGAGTAATTCAGGTTCCTATATTGTTTTACAGGCCAAGGAAATTACCAAAAGTTTTCCGGGGGTTCTTGCGCTTAATAAGGTAAGCCTGCAAATTTATGCCGGAAAAGTAAATGCTATTGTTGGCGAAAATGGCGCAGGAAAATCGACACTGATGAATATATTGTCCGGCGTTTATCCGTCTTATGAAGGCGAACTTTTTTTAAACAATGAAAAAGTAAAGTTTCGTGATACCAATGATGCCCGTATGGCGGGAATATCAATGATTCACCAGGAATTGCAGCTAGTACCCGGGTTATCCATA
>WSSedL1CaDRAFT_10000508_pt1 | contig 27387 bp, 25 predicted proteins | sample WetSurSL1Cattail_FD_9464 | JGI IMG/M metagenome (IMG submission 9464)
CATATTTTTTCATAGAAAGTCCTCCACTCAGAACGTATGTTCAACTATATTTTACCACGAACGTATGTTCTTGTCGAGATTTCCTGAGTGAAATTCATAATCAACTTAAATTATATAATAATTCAAAGGTTTCCAAAAAGTGCTTTGCCAAAGCGGAAAGGTATTTATTTTTTTTCCATGCTATTGCAGTTCTTGTAAACAAGGCTGCTTCATCAATTTCCCTATACATTAAATTGGTACTTGAAATAAGTCCTAGCCAATCTTTGGGTACAATTGCCACCCCCATCCCCGTATTGGCCCATAATAATATAGCCCTTGTATCATCTATTTTCGCAAGTATTCTTGGTTCAAACCCTTCTTGCTGGCATGCTTCCACTATCATCTTCTCATATCTACGGTGTACTAATAAAGGTTTATTCGCAAGTGTCTTAAGACTAATATATTTGGGGTGCTCTTCCCTAAACGATTCGGCACATGTCGCCGCAATCATTGGCTCATTGGGCAACAATATCGACTCATAAATTTCAGAATTCAGAGGAGTTCTTATAATCCCAATTTCAATTATCCCGTTATTTAATAATTCTAATACTTCGTGAGTATGGCACTCCCGAATATGAAAATTTACAGCGGGATATTTTTGGTGAAAACTATAAATCCACTCCGGTAAAAGTGTATCTCCAGCTGATGCGATCGCTCCGATTGATAACGTTCCTTGCAGTCCTTCATTGTAATCCTTTAATTCTTTAATAGTTACCTCCATCAGTTCCAATATCTGTTTGGCCCGATGATGTAACATCTGACCGGCACCGGTTATTTGAAATCTTCGGGTACTCCTTTCCACTAATTTTACTCCAACCTCATCCTCAAGCAATTTTAATTCCTTGCTGAGGTGGGGTTGAGCGATATGTATTTTTTCAGCTGCTTTAGTTATATTACCCGCTTCAACGATGCCCAGGAAGTATTCGAGCTGTTTTATATCCATGCCAATGACCGCCTCATTATTTATACATAAATAAATATAAATCAAATAACTTTTAGATATTTCTATTATATATTTACATTTGATACAATGAAATGGAAAATTACAAATCCATCGATGAAAGCAAGAGCTTCTTAACCCAATCAAAGCATCTCGATTTTCGTTCAGGAGGAAATCAATGCAGGATCCTAAAAAGAATGACAATATCTATTTTCTTTTGTTAACAGTACCAATATTCTGGGGAACATCCTATGTTGCGGCAAAAATTGGCATGCGTGATTTACTTCCTTTAAATTTAGCCATTGTACGTTTTGCGATGGCTTCAATCATTTTTAGTTTGATCCTTTTAATAAAAAAGAAAAACCTTCGGATAGATAAGCAAGATATTCCTGAGTTCTTCCTACTCGGTTTTTTAGCGATTTCTTTTTTTTATTATATTCATTATACGGGTTTGCAATATACAACTAGCACAAATGCAGGTCTTATTATGGCCACCAGTCCGATTTTTGCCGCTCTATTCTGCATCATCACCAAAAGAGAAAATGTAAATCTACGTATCTTTTTAGGAATATTGATTGCTTTTATTGGGGTCCTATTCATTATTAGTCATGGAAATTTAAAGCGTATCTTCCAACAAAAAACCCTTTTCGGTGATAGCTTGATTATGATAAATGCTCTGATGTGGGCTTGGGTTACTCTCAGGGGCAAAATCGTTTTAAATAAGTATAGTCCGTTTGTCGCCATGGCATATATTCATATTTTCGGAACAATTTTATTATTGCCGTTTGCGTTTTTTTCTACTGCAATGGTTAAAATATCTTTATGTCGGCAACTACCGACAATTAGTTGGACTACCGTTTTAGCATCCGCGTATCTGGCTATTTTTTGCTCGGTTTATTCATACTTTATCTGGTATTTAGGCGTCTCAAAAATCGGAGCTGTCAAAACAGCAACTTTTAACTATTTTAACCCGGTTATGGCTTCATTGTCAGGTTTCATTGTTTTCCATGAGCAATTGACAATATATATTGCCTTGGGTGGAATATTAGTTATTTTGGGAGTCTACCTAACCAATCGAAACTCAACTACCACCGGCTGAAAACCGTAGTTGAGACAATCACCATTATCAATATGTAATCATATTGTTTTCCCTAAATAAGATTAATTTCTTAAAGGTCGGAGATGATTTTATATTCTCGGTGGAGCACCCTATTTTTACTGCATACGGATCCCAAGATTGGTATTGCGACGCTCAAGGTAAACGGCTGCACTGGCCAGTTGACCAATATTTTTCCAAGGGTATGCGCAGAGCCGTTTTTCTAGGAGAAGAAGTGATCAAATATCATAAAACGTTGACAACTTATGTAAACATCCTTATAAATTCGGGATTTGAAATAACAGGACTTATTGAACCAACACCAGCGGAAAATATTCTCCATACAGTTCCTGGGATGGCAGATGAACTGCGCAGACCAATGATGTTACTCATTTCGTCAAAGGAAAAATAATGGCAGAAAGGTTACGTATAAAATATCGCGGTTTCCAGAGAAAAAAGTATGCCTACCAAAATAGATAAATGTCAATGCTTCATAAAAATTTTTCCGTGTACCAGCCATCATAATAACCACTATCCTTCCGCCTTCTTGATGGGATACACGATATGCTATTTCATAATTTATTTTTATGTTGTAAAAATTTTCCATCAAGAAATCTGTTGCCGCTATTTACTATCTTTGGTACTGGAAACAATGCATTAAAAAAGCCTCTCGGAGAGTTCCCGTAGAGGCTTACGATTCAATATTGGGAATGACGACCACTCAAATAAATAACCCTCCGAAGAGGGCATTTAAAAGGGAGGGAGTAATGAAAAAAAGTACAATTTAAATATACCATCTTTATATGTCCGAAAAGTATCAACGAAATTAAAAATAAGTAAAAAAAATAAATAATAATTAAACCTCGTTCCGGCAAGTAAGTGACAATTTTTCTGCGATGACACAGAAAAATTGTCCGGATCGGGTTTTCTACAGAATCCGGCAAGCTCTTAATTTAAAATGATTTTAAAGTTACTTGCCGGATTCATGTTAAAATAAATAGCGGCCCTTGATTTCCAAAGGTCGCCTCACTACTCCCTCCCAGCAGACGGCTGGGTTCAATTAATATTAATTCCCCATTTATATGGTAGTTCCTGCTAATTATAAAAATATTTTATCCGAGAATCCGTTTAAACCTCAATCCGGCAAGTTCTTATTTGGTATTAATTAATGAAGTTACTAGCCGGATTCAGGTTACAATAAAAGTCGAATCAATTCTGCAGCACTAACATTGGCCAGATAATCCTGTAAATTAAATCGTGAAAGAACGGCCAATACCGCCTCTTCCTCATGCTTAATGCCTATTAAGGCCTGTTCGATCTGACAAATATCGTATTTGCCGAAAAAATCGCCTTGGATACGGGCATTCCGAATTATTCCCGACTTAACATTTAATAAAATTTCCACAAATCCGCCCGTAAAACGGGCAGCGTTTTTTAGATTATATTCCGGCGAAGTACCATAATTCCATTCCCAAGTAGCATATCTTTCCTGAACTAACTTGTTAACTTTTGCGATATCCCCGGGAGTTAAGTTATACATCGTATAGTTTTCCCGATCCGAGGCTACTTGGCTTTGAATCATGGTTTCAAATTCTTCAATAGTCAGCGGCTGTGAAAGATGGCTTTGAATGTTGGTCACCCTGCTGATTACCGACTTGATTCCTTTTCCTTCAAATTTAGCCGGGTTTACTTGTAATGCGGCAGAAATATCCGGTATGGCTGCGGAAAAAAGGATACAGCCATGATGTAACAGCCTGTCTTTATATTTATACTGGGCATTCCCGGAAAATTTTAAGCCCGCTATGGTCAGATCATTACGGCCGGAAAGTTCCGCCTTGATGCCGAGTTTAGCTAAGACCGCGATAATCGGTAACGTGAATTTACCAAAATCGCAAAAACTGTTTTGATGCAGGTCGTTGACGATGAATGTGTAATTCAGATTACCGAGATCGTGAAAGACCGCCCCGCCCCCGGATAAACGCCTCACAACCTTTATAGCATTTTTCTGAACATATTCCTGGTTAATCTCAGCTAACGTATTCTGGTTTTTACCTACTACGATACAAGGGGCATTGCGCCATAGCATGAAACACTCGCTATCCAATTCTTTAAGCAGGTATTCCTCAAGGGCCAGGTTAAAATAAGGATTAATGTTATCACTAATAATGTATAACATAAGGAAAACCTCCCTAGAAATGTATACGTATTGTTCAACGGCTGCTTCGTTAAACGCTGGCAGTAATCCTTAAAAAGGTTTAAAATTGAGCGGCTATTGTTCCAACCCTAATTAATACCTAGTAAGAATTATTCTTGAATTATTTACAAAATCCTTTGGAAATAAGCACCGACACCGAGGGTCATTTATGGCATTTCAGTCTTATCCTAGAAGATTTTACAATTAAAAAATAATCGGCGAAGACAACCTCTCCGCCGATTACAAAGTGCCTATTTCTAATAAGGCCAAGCCATTACATCAGGGTTTATGCATCTCACTTTGAAAAGTCTTGGAATTATCTTTGGTAACCAGAATTGTACCTGAATCTGTGAAGGAAGGGACTTTTTTGCCATGAATAGTATCCATTGCATATTTACCGCCTAAGTAGCCCATTCTCCAGAATTTCTGCGCCATTGTAGCCCAGATTTTCCCTTTGGAAATATTATCGACAGTTTCACTGGTAGCGTCAATCGCCAGAATTGTTACTTTATTGGTTAAATTATTTTCACTCACAACCAAGGCGGCGCTGTTACCGCAGGTGGCGTTGAGACATAACACGGTATTCACTTCAGGATGGGCTTTAAAAATATCTTGAAATTTCTGAACCGCTGTCATGGAATCCCCATTATCTTGTTCGGTGATTACTACTTTAACATTAGGATATTTTTGCGCCACACGGGCCTCAAAGGCTTTTTTCTGTTCCAATTGATTGGACACATCGAGTCGAACCATCATGATGCAAACATTTGCTTTTCCGCCGGTTTTTTTCGCAATATAGTCCGCAGCTTGAATACCATAATTCGTGTTATTTGTGCCCACGAAACAAACCCGAGTATTCTCCGGGGAATCGGAACTGGTATTAATAATGGGTATTCCCGCTTGTTTGGCCTTAATATATGTATTGCTCAGAGCGCTGAAATTATAAGGAACCGTAATAATGGCATTGGGTTTCTCCGCGATAGCGCTTTCCACCGCCTGCACCATTTGACCGTCATCAATCACTGAGGGGCCGATAATTTTAAGTTTAAATCCCAATTCTTTGGCAGCCTGCTTCATCCCATCTTCTTCATCGGTAAAGACCGGATTGCCAACCAATGGGTTCACAAAGATGATATAAGGTTTCTTCGCAGAACTTCCTGTAGCAGCTTGACTTTGGATTCCCGGCATGACACATACGGCCACCATAAGCAATACCATCACAAATACTAACCTTTTTTTCATTTTCATTCTCCTTTTTTTGTTATTATATATTCAGTTTCATCAACTGAAATATTCCTCCAAACCTGTTGCAGCCCGCATAATCTTTTCCTGTGAGACCTGATTGCGCGGAATTTCGGCCCATACTTTACCTCCAAAGAGTACCAGAAAACGATCACACATACCCAATAATTCCGGTAAATCCGAGGAAATCATAATAATGGCCACTTTTGATTTTACCAATTCGTTCATAATGTTATAAATTTCGACTTTGGCGCCGACATCAACCCCGCGGGTCGGTTCATCCAAAATTAATACTTTCAAATCCTTCATGAGCCATTTTGCCAGCACAATTTTCTGTTGATTACCCCCGCTAAGGTTCATAATATTGGTATTTAGCCCTTCAGCCTTAACATGCAGCTTATCAAAGAAACGTTGCGCAATTGTTTGCTCGCTTACTTTGCTGACGATTCCGGCTGTTGATACCGCATGCAGGCTTGAGATTGTCATATTTTCCTTTAAATTCATCGGGGGTATAATTCCGGTTTTCTTACGATCTTCCGTAACAAGTCCGATTCCATTTTCAATCGCTTGTAAGGGTGAGGTAATATTCATTTTTTCACCGTTCAAATAAATTTCACCATCAGTAGTCCGTAATGTACCGAAGATTGCATTGGCGATTTCGGTTCGCCCCGCACCGACCAAGCCTGCAATACCCAATATTTCTCCTTGTCGCAAAGAAAAACCAATATTTTCGACAATATTTTTGTCGGCCATAAAAGGATGCTTTACGGTAAAATTCTCAACCCGTAATACTTCATGCCCAAGGGGCACTTTTTCTTTGGGATACATGTCATCGATTTTACGCCCAACCATATCTTCAACGATCCGATTTACCTTCAAGTCAGCGCGGTTATAACAAGAAATGACATTCCCATCCCGCAAAACCATGACCCGGTTTGCAATCTCAAAAACTTCTTCCAAGTGATGCGAAATATAAATGCAGGAAATACCCCTAGAACACAGTTCTTTAATGATGCTGAACAGATTAGCCGCGTCTTGCTCGGTTAATGCGGAAGTTGGTTCGTCCAAAACCAAAACTTTAGGATAACGTACCAAAGATTTTGCAATTGAAAGAAGTTGCTGCTGGCTGGTACTTAAATTACGTACCGGTTCTTTTGGGTCAACATCCAGTCTTACCATTTCAAGATACTTTTGAGTCTGGGCATAAGTTTTTTTCCAATCAACTACACCCGGGACCCGCTGCGGCAATCGGCCTAAAAATATGTTTTCGGCAACCGTCAGATCCAGATTCAGGCTGATCTCCTGATGGATCATTTCGATTCCGGCATTTTGTGAATCGCTGGGATTTTTAAAGAATTTTTCCTCGCCATTGATAAAAATCCGCCCTTCAAAAGCGCCATCCGGGTAAGTGCCGCTTAAAATATTCATCAAGGTTGACTTTCCGGCCCCATTCTCTCCTACTAGAGCCAGGACTTCCCCTTTATACAACTCTAAACTCACATTTTCAAAAACCGTGACCGTACCGAACTTTTTGGTGATATTATTCATCTTTAAAATAATTTCCATTTATAATCAAACCCTTTTCATGGAATTTGGTTTATGTTATCTATGCCTTTGTTTTTCTCCGCTTATATTGATCCAAGCCAACGGCAAACACAATGATCAAACCCATTACAAATTTTTGCCAATACGCTGAAACGCCTACTAGATTCATACCGTTATACAAAATACTCATAAATAATGCTCCGAATACTGTCCCGAGGATTGTGCCTGAACCGCCATTCAAACTTGTGCCGCCTATGATTACGGCCGTAATGACCTGCATTTCGTATCCGTCTCCAATAGAAGGCTGTGCTGATCCAAGTCTGGCAGCCATAAGAATCCCGGACAACGCGGCAAGGACCGTAACAATAACATAAACCGACGCTTTAATTCGATTTACATTAATTCCCGAATAGCGCGCCGTTTCCTCATTACCGCCAATCGCATAAACTTTTCTGCCGTAAATCGTATGTTTAAGTACCCAATTTGCCAGAAGTGCCAGTATGGCAGTGACTATGACGACATAAGGAACACCGCAAAGACTGCCCAGACTAAATTGGCTAAATGCGGTAGGTAACGGATATATCGGAGTGCCCTTGGTAATCACCAGAACAAGCCCTCTGGCCATATACATGGTGCCCAAAGTTGTAATCAACGGCGGAATCGAAAACTTCACAACCACCAAAGCATTTAGTAGACCGCCGGCTACTCCTGAAAGTAAGCCGATAAAGATCGCCAAAGGAATCGACATCCCTGATTTCAGACAAATTCCGCAAATCAGACCGCAAAGCGCCAAAAAGGACCCGACCGAAAGATCAAGACCGGCTGCAATGAGAACAAAGGTCATCCCGATTGAAATAATTAATATATAGGATGTGCTGCGCAATACATCGTTGATATTATCAAACGAATAAAAAACCGGATTCATGATGCCAACTAAAACACATAGTAAAATTAAAGGAATAAGTATACCTGTCTCTCGGGCATTGAAAAATTTACTAAGAATTTTTTTGTTTTCACCGCAGAATTCCGACCTCCTCAAAATCCATAATTGTTTTATAAAAATTACGAAAGCGGTTTCTAAAAATATTATGTTAAAAACGTATTAGACTTGCTCTCTCAAACATTACGCTGAAATAGAAGTTTATTCCTTTATGATTTCGGCCGCGTTAGGTTGACATAATCTAGCCGCCCACCATACCCGGCTTTTATAAGGAAGCATAGATAATTTGCCGCATCGCTCTTCTTACAGTCAAATCAGGTCCCTGCGATATTTGCTGCAAATAGGTTACAATCAAACCTTCCTCCGGATCTACCAAAAAATAGTTACCGGGTAAACCGTCCCAACCATATTCGCCGATACTGCCATTACTTAACGCCGTGGTATTATCAACCATTACCCGTAATAGATTGCTATAACCATAGCCTGCCAGACCATCAAAATAAATTGAATCGCGTTGAGTTTGATTTAATTGATTTTTTCTCATAAACGCAATCGTCTTACGGCCGAGAATTTCCTTGCCGTTATAAACTCCTTCATTCACCAACATCCGGAGAAAATGCATATAATCTTCCAAGGTGGAATACAGACCCGCTCCTCCGGTCTCAAAGCAGGGCTCTTCGATGGGGTTAATCGGCGAGAAAGTCAACAGCGTTAGTGCCTCCATTGTTTTTTTATCCGCCACCTCCAGATGACCCTGTTCGTCGATTCGCATGTACATCGTTGCTAATCTGGTCAATTTACTTTCTTTCACTTTAAAATCGGTATCGACCATTTCCAGGGGCTCAAAGAGCTCTTTTTTAAAAAACTCACTCAATCGTTGGCCGGATACAACTTCAACCAAGCCGCCTAAAATATCCGCAGAAGAGCCATATTTCCATCGTTCGCCCGGTTCAAATTCCAGCGGGGCTTGGGCCAGAATGTTACAAATCTCGGCACTTGAAAATTCTCTGCCCATCTTTACTTTTTGTTTGATTTCCTCATATAACCGGGCCATTGCTTTTTCGGCTTCCGTGTCGGTTCCCGGATATACAAGGCCGGAGGTCATATTTAAAAGACTTTGAATTGTAATTTGCTTTTTCGCATCAACAGTACCTTGTTTGTTGCATACCTTCATATGCTGAAATTCCGGCAAATATTTGGCAATTGAATCGTTTAAATCAATGAGGCCTCTTTCATAGAGAATCATAACGGCAACAGTTGTAATCGGTTTACTCATGGAAAATATTCTATAAATCGAATCCCGGCCGTCGGAACCATAGCTGTTCTGAAAGACTCTCCGATTATGGTGTTCTACTGCAATCGATGCTCCCAGTAACTTTTGTTTCTTGAGCTCGGCATTAAATAAATCATTCAGTCTGTATAGTTTCACTATGTTCATAACGTTTCATCCTCCATGACCATACCCATTCCGTTTTAATGGAATTTAGAAAGCGATCCGAATTGTTACGAAAGCGCTTTCGTAAAATAAGCATATCAAATATTAATGGTCCTGTCAATATATTGAGACTATATTAATTTAGCCAACCTTAACTCGTAGATTTAGGATATCCCGGTCTTTATTTTATCGAATATTGATTTTGCGGAGACCTCTCTTGTCGAATAGACAAATTTCCAATTTCGTTGTATCATTATTGCAAATAAATAAGAGGTATGATTGATGGCAAGTTTAAAAGATATTTCCCAGAAGGCAGGCGTAGCCGTTTCGACCGTATCAAAAGCCTTAAACGGTCGTTCCGATATTTCTGTTGAGACTCGGGAGAAGATCTGCAATATTGCAAAAGAACTTAACTACAAACCCAATGTCGCAGCCCAGACTCTTGCCGGAAAAGCATCCCAATTGGTTGGAATCATTGCTCCTGAAATTCAAAGCAATTTCTTTGTTAAAATCGTGAATTATTTGCAATATTATTTGCAACAAAGGCAGTACAGCACCATCCTTAATATTTCGAACTTTAATTTTGAAGAAGAGTGCGATGGGTTGGAAATGTTTTGTAACCGGAATGTTGATGGCATTTTCCTGGTTTGTTCCATGCATCATGAAATCATCAATCAACTACGGCATATCAAAAATTCTTATGGGATTCCGGTGGTATTAATTGAGGCGTTGGATATTTTCCCAGAATATGATTATATAATGGTTGACGATACTTACGGCATGAATCTCGCAATTAAGCATCTCCAAAAGAAGGGGCACCGGAAGATCGGTTTTATCACAGACAGTGTCAATAAATTTATACGTCTTCCAATGTTTATAAGAGCGATGAGTGAAAATAATTTAGAGATTAAACAACAATATTGCGTGGATGATCCGGAAAGATTTGAGCAAGGCGGATATAATTGCATGAAAAAAATCCTCTCCCTTACGGATCGTCCTACTGCATTACTAACCGGGTATGATAACATTGCAGTTGGCGCCATGAGAGCGATTTATGAAGAACATTTAAAAATACCGGAAGATGTTGCTATTATTGGTAACGATAATATCCGTGAATCTTCATATTTGTATCAAAGCCTGACCACGATTTCTCCACCGGTATTAGAAATGTCCCGCATGGGTGTTGATTTATTAATCGAAAAAATTGAAAATAAGGAAAACCGTGTCGTTCATAATATAAAACTTAATCCGGATTTGATTATCCGGGAAACCACGTAATGCAATAACATCATTGATTCTAATAAATTGGAAACTACGATGAACAGATACATTGAGTTTTTTGCCACATGCTGGGTAGAGGAGGAAGTAAATGCGTGGTAAAGATTAAAAAAGATTACTTACGTGGTTTGTCCCAAAGAAAGTGAAATATCAATTACACGGTGCTCATAATGATCGCCGCTCTCATTGTTTATCCCTTCGTTTATCCTTTTAATCAATAAATTAACCGCTTCATACGCCATATCTTTTCTACTATATGATGCGGAGGTTATTTTAATAGGCAAAATAATATCGGAATGAATATTGTCAACTCCCGCTACCGCAATATCTTTTCCCACATGATAACCCAATTCATTCAATGTAAAAATAGTCTCAAAGGCAATGACGTCACAATAGGTGAAAACAGCGGTATATTCTTGCTTTTTACTAAAGATACTATTGATAACTTCACACGCTTCTCCCCTGTCGGTGGAAACGATAATAATATCATTCTCATGAAAAGGGAGATTAGCTTCTAAAAACGCTTGTTTATAACCTTCCAGTCTCAAATAAGCGCTGGAAATATACATATAAGAATTTAAAAATAAAATCCTTTGATGTCCTTTTTCAATCAAATGTTTAGTTACTAGATATGAACCTTTTTGATCATTAGCTATCACATAATCGGTATCAAGATTACTAAAATATCTGCCCACCAATATATGGGGTATTTTATAACGTCTTAATATTTCGATACTTCGGGTGTCTTTTTGATTGGGAAGTAAAAGGATCCCATCGACATTTTTCCCGATAGCCGTATAAACCGCTTCAATTTCCCTATCAATAAGTTCGCTGGTTGTTATAAAAAAGGTGCTATATCCTTGGTTCGATGCAAATTCTTCAATATATTTCGCCAAAATCGAGAAAAACGGATTTCTTAAATCCTGTAAAATAACGGCAATAGTTTTGGTTTGCCCGGTTCGCATGCTTCCGGCTACAATGTTGGGTATATACCCGAGTTCTTCCGCCCTTTTTTTGACTTTTTTTCTGAGTTCCAGTGAGATGGTATTGTTATCCTTTAACGCCCTGGAAACAGTCGTCACCGAACAGCCGAACTCTTTAGCCAAATCTTTTAAGGTTACTTTCATTTCACACACTCGCTAACATAGAATACTATATTATATCATAATTTTCGTACTATTTCATCCTCTTAAGGTTATAAACCATTCCGGGTTTATCCATGGCTGTAAAAAATGCCCTCCCAATCACAATTACATTAGCCCCGACCCGGATAACTTCTTTGATATTTTCTTCATTGATGGAACCATCAACTTCAATATCAATCGGCCGCTTCAATTCAATAATCTTCATTTGCAGGTCGTTGATTTTATTAAGCATCCCCGGTAAAAAACTTTGCCCGTTTAGACCAGGGTTAGAGGTCATGATTGATACCATGTCAATGTCGTCATATAAGTAATCTAGCACATTTAACGGGGTAGTTGGATTTAGTGCTATTCCTGTCTTTACGCCCGCACCCCTTATTTCATTGAGCAGCCACTTATGTTGCAAAGTTGATTCAAAGTGGATGGTTATGATATCGGCCCCGGACTCTAAAAATTCTTCAATACATCTTTCCGGTTTTTCGATCATCAAATGCACATCCAATATAAGACTTGTACATTTCTTAATATCGCGAATAACTTTGGACCCGAATGATAAAAGTTTAACGAAATGGCCATCCATTATATCAACATGGACATAGTCGACGCCTGCCTTTTCAAGTTCGGCAACCTGTTGCCCCAATATTGAGAAATCTCCGGCAAAAATTGAGGGCGCTATTTTGATCATATTGCGGTCCGCTTTCTATATTTAATAAAACTCTTACCATTGCCCAATAGATTTTCTATTAAAAAAAGCTGCCTCTTTTGGACAGCCCATTAAAATAATGACCTTAATAATGATGGAAGAAACTATGAAATCTCCCTAAACTACTATTAAGAAATCGTTATTAATCTAAATACAGCCAATCCACGGGTTTATGTTATCCGTAAATTCTTTGAAATTGTAAGCTTTTTATTTTTCCTGTGTTTCATGATATAATTTTTCACCAACTGCACCGTTAGGATGATTATAATAAAACTGCTCCTTGGAAAACTGAGGATACTCCATTAGATTAATTGCCATAGCGTCGAAAATAGCTATTAATGCAACTATACTTGCTGTTGCCAACATATTATATTTGCAAGCTTCTTTTTCCACATAAGTCTTGATAACCACATTACTTGCCTTGCCAAGCACGGAGTTTTCATTTTCGGTGCATCCGATAAGGGGGATTTTTCTGACCTTTATTGTATTTAAAAGCTTCACAATCTCTCCGGTATTCCCGCCCTTCGAGACTGCAATGACCACATCTCCTGCCTGTATAGCTCCTAACCCGCCATGAGCGCCATCCCCTGCTGAAAGATAAAATGCGGGCTTGCTCACACAACAAAAGGAATGGGCAATTTTCCTGGCAACTATTCCGGAAGTGCCCATACCGGCAGTAATAATCCTGCCCTTGCAATTTAAAACAAGTTCAAACGCTGCAAGGAAATCTTTGGAGTTCACATTATTTTTTAAATTACTAATGGCATTGGCTTCACTATCCCATACTCCCAAAGCAATTTTCATCGTTTCTTCGTTCATGTTCTTATCTCCTTCTCCTTCATAGATGTCTATTTTTGGCCATAATAAGCATTGGGCCCAAATTTTCTCTTGTAATGCTTTTCGATAATACTTTGTTTTAGCGGCGGCGGTGCTTCTTTAGAGTTAAAAAGGGTATAGTAATTCATCTCGGCGATTCTTTCAAGCACCACACTATTTTTTACCGCAATTTCAATATCTTTACCCCAAGTAAACGGTGCATGCCCATATGCCAAAACTCCCGGAATTTCTAGAGGGTCCCGGCCAAGTTCTTTAAAGGTTTCAACAATAATCCGACCGGTTATTTTTTCATAATCTTGGCTAATTTCTTCATCTTTTATTTCCCTGGTACAAGGCACGCTACCAAAGAAAAAGTCGGCATGGGTTGTCCCGAAACAAGGCATATCCATTCGCATTTGAGCCCAAATGGTAGCCCACTTTGAATGAGTATGAATTACAGAACCGATTTGAGGAAAAGCCTTATATATTTCCAGGTGAGTTGCAGTATCCGTTGATGGTCTTAATTTTCCTTCAACTATTTTTCCATCCAAATCAACTACTACAATATCGTCAACCGTCATCCTGTCATATGGTACGCCACTTGGCTTAATCGCGACGACTCCCTTTTCCCGGTCGTATGCGCTGACATTTCCCCAGGTTAATAATACCAACCCATATTCCACCAATTCCAGATTACCTCTTAAAACCTGTTCCTTAAGTTTTTGCATATCAAGTTCCTCCTCCTACTTCATTTCTGATTTCCTTGAGTTTTTTCATGGCATTACTTTGGATACCCATAAAATCATGCATTTCTTCATATATGCTAAATAAGGTATCATAAATACGGGTATTTGCCGGGTTCGGGGAATATGTTTTTTTCTGATGATTTCCCATAACTGCAGCTGCATCTGCGACTTTTCCATAGCCGCCCCGCGAGACGCCCGCGGCGGTGGCGCCATAAATAGCCGATGCATACGCCGATGTTTGGGGTAGATTACTAACATGAATGTCCTTATTACATACATCAGCGTAAATTTGCATAATCAACGGACTTTTTGTTGCTATTCCGCCGCATGCAAACAACTCATTAACTGGAACACCGTAAGACTCATATGTTTTAATAATTTTTCTGGTTCCAAAAGCCGTCGCCTCAATTAAAGCCCTGTATATTTCTTCTGGAGTTGTATGAAGATTTAACCCCAAAATCATGCCTGATAAATCGGCATCAACTAAAACCGTACGGTTTCCATTAAACCAATCTAAGGCAATTAGTCCGTTTTGCCCTACTTTTAGTTGTTGGGCCTTTTCCTCTAAAAACTGATATACATCAATTCCTTTATCCGAAGCCTCTTTTTGAAACTCTGAATTGATACAAGTTTGGACAAACCAATGAAATACATCTCCAACCGATGCCTGCCCGGCTTCATAAGAAATAAATCCCGGTAATGTCCCGTCTTGAACCACTCCGCACATTCCGGGTACGATTTTTTCTTCATCCCCCAGTAATAAATGACACGTCGATGTGCCGATACTCATAACCATTTGTCCTGCTTTATTCATTCCTATAGCCGCCGGCACTACACAGGCATCCGTATGAGCAACTGCAACAGCTGTTTGCTCCGTCAGTCCCATTTCCTTAGCAACTTTCTCTACCAAACATCCGGCATTATTACCGACATTTAAAATGGGGATGTCTAATTTCTCCGTGATAACATTTTTCAGTTTCGGATGGAGCAACCTAAAAAAACCGGCGTCCGGATAGCCTTCCGATACGCTCCATAATGCTTTATATCCAGTCATAACATTGCTTTTAACCAAATTGTCCGTTAATTTATAAACCAGCCAATCGCCGACTTCCATAAAACGTGCCGCCGCATCATAAACTTCCGGTGCCTCATCCAATACTTGCATTATTTTAGGGAGCATCCATTCACTACTAATCTTGCCACCATATCTTTTTAGAAAACTCATGTTTTCTTTTTCTGCCATTTTGGTAAGCAGATTTGCTTGACCTTGAGCCGCATGGTGCTTCCACATTTTAACATAAGCATGAGGATTATCTTTAAAGGCATTTTGTTCATTCAAAGGCTCAAATTGATCGTCCAACGGCAATATAGTACATGAAGTGGTATCAATTCCAATCCCAATGATTAATATAGGATCTACCCGGGACTCTTTGATCAAATCCTTAACAGCTGCAACTAACATCATGTAATAATCATAACCAACTTGAATTGCCCAATCCGCTCCAAGCTTTTTCCCAGATGGGAGTTCATTTTCCATGACCCCATGCGGATAAAATTGCTCGGTACTCGCCATAACTTTGCCGGATCCTATTTCTACCAATACGGCCCTGGCACTTTGCGTACCGTAATCTATTCCAATTGAATATTTCATTTATACCTCTCTTATCTTATAGACTGCATAATTAATTTTATGTAGTTCAGAGAGAAGGCTAAATCTTTAACCAATTCGTCCTGATTCAAATCACCATTGAAGATATCCTCCGGGGTTAATTTTTGGGGAAGTGGCTCAAAAGAAACCGCTGCCTCATAGTTAATATCATTTAACGCCAAAAAGATCTCTCGCCAATTTATGCTTCCCTTCCCAGGAACTTCTCGGGTATTGTCCCCCAAATGCAAATGAACCAACCAATCCTTCCCAGCCCGCCTAATTGCATTATGGATCCCAATTTCTTCTTCCAATTGCATGTGGAAAGTATCACCGATAATTTTTACATTGTCCCGCTTGGTATCTTCAGCCATTCGTATACCGTCTTCCAGGGTCCGAACCATGCTTACTTCGTATTTATTTACACATTCCAACATGATTACAATACTTCCCTGCTTTTTAGCATAGTCGGCTACTTCGCCAACGGCTTGAACAGCATTTTTCCAATCTTCCTCTTTTGAAACAAAGTATTTTAATCGATTGACTTGGCTCGGAACTAGTAATACCCTTTTTGCCCCAAGCTGTACTGCCATATCTACACATTTCTTACCGTATTCAATCGCCGAATTTCGATACTTAGGATCATTATGATTAAAAGCCCTTTCTTCTTCTAAAAAATTTCCGCTAATTGAAAAGGCTGTCAGATCATATTTTCTTAACGCTTCTTTTACCCTTACTATATCCGTGGTATCCGGTTCGCCGCTGATTTCCAGTCCTTCGGCTCCTATTTGCTTCGCTTTCAACGCAATTTCTTCAATTGGCGCCTTGCCAAAAATCCAACTATTAATTGAAAACTTTATTTCTTTCATGATCTTTTCTCCTATCTTGATGGCTCTTTTGTTTATCGTTATTGTCAATTTATGAATTTATGAATTTCCCATTTGCTCAACATAGACTTTTGCACTCTTTCGACGTGCCGAGCCGTATATAGTTGCAAACGACTGGATAATGACTACAGCAAGTAATATCGTTCCGATCATTACAAATTCCCATTGAGGATCGATATACCTTTGCAATTTAAAGATATTGGAAAACGAACCCATTATAAGACTCCCGAAAAGTGTACCGGTCATTTTGCCGATACCTCCTGTCAACGCGGCTCCACCGATCACCACCGAGGCGATTGCATAGAGTTCGTATCCGTTTCCGGCTAGTGGATAAGAAGAACCGACCCGTGAGGCAAATATGATGCCTGCCATTGCAGCCATTAATCCAGATAGTGCGTGCGCTGTGTATAACGTGCCTTGTACGCTTACACCCATCATTTTGGCTGCTTCAGCATTACCACCGACTATATACATTGTTCTGCCAATGAAACGCTTTTTTAATATAAAAGCGGCAATCAATACAGTGAGAATAAACAGAATCAGCGGAAATGAAATATACTGTAAAAGCACACCACGGCCTATATAATTCAACACCGGAGGCAATGAACCCACATTTACCGTAACATTGTTACATAACACCAAAACAAGCCCACGCACAAACAACATCGTCGCCAATGTTCCCACAAATGCAGGGATCGACATTTTATTAATCAAAAAACCATTAGCCAGCCCAACTAGAATTCCTACAGCCAGCGGGACCAAAATCGCTAAAATAACAGAATACCTCGAAAGCACTATAAAGAAATAGCAACTAAGCGAAAATACTGAGCTAACACTTAAGTCAATCGAACCGCATAAGATTACAAACGTCATCCCCACGGAAACAAGGCCCATAATACTAGCCGAACGGAGAAGATTGCTCGTATTTTGAAGCGATAAAAACGTCGGACTAATTAATGCGCCAATAAATATGACGGTGAGCAATCCAATTAACGTAACATTATCCAAGATAAAAGTCTTGAATTTTTTCATGCTTACCTACTACCTTTCTTTGGATTACATTATTTTTTACGAAAACCATGGAAGAATAATGCAAACACTATAATACCCGCCTTAATCATTAGGGCTGTCGAATATGGAACATTATTCATATTGCACATCATCGTAATTAACTGAAGTAACAATGCCCCGCAAACGGTACCGATAATATTCGGGTATCCGCCGGTAATTGGTGTACCACCGATAACCGCAGCCGCGATAGCGTCTATTTCCATATCCAGACCGACCGTAGAAGGATCGGCGCTTGAAACCATTATCATTTCGAGCATTCCACTTACCCATGCAAATATTGCAGAAACTGCATAGCATAATATAATGATTTTGGTCGTATTGATTCCAGCAATTTTAGCCGCTATAGGATTATTCCCGTATGCTTCGACTTGAAATCCAAATTTCATACGGTTTACAACCAGATACATAATTATCACAGCGATAACCAGGATAAAAAAGTGAATCGGAAAGTGACCCGCTATAGGCGTAATGAAAAACTGGGTCAGAGCCGGGGAGTTGTAGGTAACAGTTCCGCGCCCGCTTAAGCCTTGAGCAAGGCCACGTAGAATATACCGCAAAGCCAGGGTGGCGATTAGTGGCAGTATTGAGAATTTTGATACCAACGTACCGCACAAAACGCCAAAAGCCGCAACAACAATTAACGAAAGTAATATTCCGGCCGGTTCTCCATTCACCAGGAAAATTGCTGATATTGTTGCACTAAGCCCCATGGCGGAACCAACTGAAATATCGATCCCTCCTGTGGCAATAATTAAAGTCATACCCAGTCCCAGCAGCACAACCTTAGACGCTTGTATAAAAAGATTTGAAAAGGTTACCCAACTCACAAAATTTTGGGTAAACAAACAGTTGAAAATGATCAGGGCCAGCAGCGCTAGGACAGAAACATATTTTCTGAAGATTGTTATTTCAAATCTGAAATTTTTTGTGATACTAGACATAGTGTACTCCTACATTAAAGAATCAATTGATTTTTTATTGGCTATCATCCACATAATATTTTTTTCCGAGATTTCAGCACCTTTAAGTTCTCCCACAATCATTCCATCTCGTAAAACGATAATTCGGTCACAATTTCTTACCAGTTCCGACATTTCCGAAGAAATAAAAATAACACTGATTCCCCTGTCTGAAAACTCACAAACCAATTTTTCAATTTCGGCTTTCGCCCCCACATCGATACCCCGTGTAGGCTCGTCAAATATGATTAATTTTGGATTTGTCGCCAACCATCTCGCTAGAATTACTTTTTGTTGATTACCTCCGGAAAGGTTCTTTATTAGCTGTTCACCCGATGGTGTTTTAATACCTAATTTCTCAATATATTCATTCGATAATCGTTTTCTTTTCTTTAAATTAATGAAACCGGCCGTGCATAATTGAGAAAGCGTACATATCGCAATATTGTTTTGAACCGAAATATCGGGAAACAGCCCTTCTTCTCGGCGGTTCTCGGTGCAAAAGGCCATTCCTTGTGCAACCGCATCTTTGGGAGAACTAAGGTGAATCAATTTTCCCCCCATCTGAATTTGGCCTGAATTGGGTATATCACAGCCAAATATAATCCTTGCTAGCTCTGTGCGTCCGGAACCAAGCAATCCCGCGAAACCTACAATCTCGCCGCGATGAAGTTTAAAACTGACATCACGCACATAGGGCACCCGAGTAACATGACTCACCTCTAAAACACATTCATCTGTACTGAAATCCCGCTTTACCCGATTATTATCCATGGATAAAATCTTTTTACCAATCATTTTATTGAGGAGCTCATATTGTGACAGCTCTTTAATATCATAAGTGCCTTCATACTGACCATCTTTGAGTACAGTAATACAATCACACATACGGTATACCTCATCTAAGCGATGGGTAATAAAGACGATCGCAACTTTATCCTTTTTGAGTTTATCGATTATCCCAAATAATATATCAACTTCATTGGAGTCTAAGGAAGACGTCGGCTCGTCCATAACGATCAACTTACTTTTCAGACTTATGGCCCGTAAAATAGATATAATTTGTTGTTTTGCTGTTCCATAGGTGTTCAGTGGCTTTCGTACATCAATTTTTACCCCGATGTCGTCGACCAACTTTTGGGCCATCTCATTCATTGACTTCCAGTCGATCCCCGCCCTTTGCATGGGGTACCGGCCCAAAAATATATTTTCACTTACCGTTAGATACGGGATCATATTTAACTCTTGGTAAATAGTACTTATACCTGCGTGTTGAGCGCTAAGGGCATTAGGAAACATACATTTTTTTTCATCAAAATAGATCTCTCCGGAATCGGCTTTGTAAATACCTGTCAATACCTTAATTAGGGTTGATTTACCGGCGCCGTTTTCGCCCATCAACGCGTGGACTTCACCCCGTTTTACCGAAAAGCTGACATTGTCGAGGGCTTTTACTCCGGCAAAATGTTTAGTAATATTTCGAATCTCTAATATATTTTCTTCCATCGATTTAGCACCCTTGGTTTCTAAAATTAAGAGGCTGCTTAAAAAATACTTTAAAATCAATACGATATACAATATATTGCAAGATAAATAAATTGAGCATTTTGTATATTTTTTATCATTTAAATTTCTCTTGGAACAGCCTCTTATTTACCTAAACTATAATCAAATAATAAGCACGGTCGAAATAATTAATTAATCCTGAATTAGAAACCGAGATTATAGTACTTTTCAACATTTGTTGCATCTACGAGCGCATCATGAACTGCAATTTTTGGTGCAATCACTTTTTTGGCCATTCCAGCCTCAATCGTATCAAATATTAAATTGGCATATTTAGGGGTACAAGTTACTGAAGCAGACATCGTGCCGGCTTTAACAGCGTTGAATGATTCGTACATACCATCTACACCAACCAGAAACACATCTTTGTTAACCTTAAGACCAGCTGCCTGTAAAGCAAGTGATGCGCCAAGAGCCATTTCATCGTTTTGGCAATAGATAGCATCAATTTTTCCACCGGTTGATTGAAGAATATTGCGGGTTACTTCCTGCGCTTGGGAACGAGACCAATTCGCAGACTGTTTAGCGATAAATTGGAAATTTCCGGCTGCGTCGGCTGCATTTTGGAAACCTTGTCCCCTATCTCTTACATCAGTACCGCCAATTACACCCTCTATCTCAACCACTTTGACAGTTTTAAGGCCTTTTTTCTTTGCTGCATTAGCAATCCACTTACCTGCCTGCTCGCCTTCCCAGACAAAATCGGACATAATCGATGTAACGTAATCAACACCAGGTGTGCCATTTGATCCTCTTGCCTTCATTATAACCGGTACACCTTTGGCCTTACATGCATCCAAAGCGGGCTTAATTGCATCTGCATCAATGGCAACGATAACCATTACATTGCAGCCTTGAGCCAACAAGGACTCAACATCGGAAATCTGCTGTTCGGTATCACCCTTAGCATTTGTAACAGCTATTTTATAACCCCTCTTCTTAGCTACTGCATCCATATCTTTGGTTTCAACAGTACGCCAAGTGCTTGCCAAATCAGCTTGCGAGAAACCTACAAAAAGCTTACTTTTAGCCGGCCAGACCCATTTGGTAGTTTTATCGGCTCCAAAAGCTGTAACTGCACATACAGATATGAGTAAAATACCTACGATTGCACATAATGTTTTCTTCACGAAAGAACCCTCCCTGTTAATTATCATTAAATATCCCCAAGAATCCAATACCATCGCTAGATTTACGGCGAATTCATCTTGTTTACCAAAACCGTAATCATTACAAAATACCTCCTTTCCGAATTGAGAGAAAAAATAGTAAACAAAAACTCTCAAGTTATATTTAATATAAATCCGGCAAATAACTATTCTAGTTTTAGTGGTAAAAATTCACTTTAGATGATAACTTGCCGGATCGAAATTTAATTCAAGCTAAGCTCTATCTAAATTACCTTTCCGCCTTCCTTATTCCTTTTAGGAATCCGTTGCCAAAAAATCTTCATTCCGTTCAATATTCAGGCCCTTTATTTATCTATTCTTACTTTAAATATAAACATTTAACGTTAAGCTTAACGTTAAGCTTAACGTTAAGCTTAACGTTGTACTAATATATTACCTCGGTTCACAATAATTGTCAACTAATTCTCACAAAACCGCTATCATTTTTTAATGGTGATTTAGTTTTTGTCATACGGCAGGTAAAACAAGTAATGAAAACGAATTTGATTATAAATATAAAAGGCTATCTTTATTTATTAGTAAATGGGCCAGAACTAACGGAGTGAACAAATACAATGCTAATTATCGGAATTGCCGGAGGAACCGGTTCAGGTAAATCCACTGTGGCCGAGTCTCTTCAGAAAGAGCTCGACTCCACCAATGTTGCCCTCATCTCCCAAGACTCTTATTATGCGGATCTGGCGAATTTGCCCTTTGAGGAGCGGGCTAAGCGCAACTATGACCATCCCGATGCCTTTGAGAATGGGCTGTTAATAGAGCATCTTGACCAGATTCGGAGCGGTAAAACCATTGAAGTCCCGGTTTACGACTTTTCACAACATGCCCGAACCTCAGAGAAAATCTCAGTAACCCCTCACCCGGTCATTGTGGTGGAAGGAATTTTAATCTTAGCCGAACCGGCATTACGAAAATCATTCGATATTAAGGTTTATGTGGATACCGACGCTGATACCCGGGTCATCCGCCGTATCACCCGGGATATTGAGGAACGGGGGCGTACTTTAGATTCTGTTTGCAGACAATATTTGAATACTGTCAAACCAATGCACGAAGCCTTCATCGAACCGTCAAAACGTTATGCGGATATCATTATTCCGGTGGGAGGATATAACACCGTCGCCTTGAGCTTGTTGGTTTCCAGGATCGAAAGTTATCTGAAAAGCATTCAGATAAGTGCCTAAAAAGTGGATTTAATGATGAAAAGACATCCTTTTTGACAAGTTTTTACTTATAAAACAGCCCCCACTTTGTCTTGCAGCGGGGGCTAATTTATTAATTTCACAATACCGGCAACAATTTAAAATAACATGTAACGATTCATTGGATGAGTGTCTTCACCTTGCAACTCCCATCATTTATCAGCATCTCTAAAGATTCTTAACCCGAGGCAAATTCGCAGGAAATCAAAACGCCGAATCAAAAACTCGTATATCGCCATTGTTACAACAAACGAGCTACCGCTAATGAGTATAAATTTGGCGGCCATCGGCAAATTCCATCGTACCCCATAAAATCCAATCAACAAGATTACAGTCGGATGTAAAATATAAAATGGTAGGACCGCTTGTTGAGCGTACAATAAAAATTGATTTTTAAAATTCAAAAACCGCATCCCTAAATTCAAAAAAACCACTACCCAAGACCAAGCTGCTAAAGCATACACCGACATAAAAATAATATAAACGGCTGAAAGTTTTGGCTGAACAAGCTGGCTTTTCAGAAAACCCGCCCCGTAAAAATACCCAATCGTCGCTATACATCCAATACCGGTGATGAATGCAAAGAGCCCCAGCTTTAAAATTGTCCTTACCAACCGTTGATCGGCCATGATTAGGTAACCATATATGAAAAAAACAAACCAGAACCAAAAGTCAGTCCAACTGCAATAGGCGGGATACTTTGTTCGCAACAAGATTTGAATCAGAGACACTGGAATAATAGACCATAAAAAGTTGTATCTCTTTTCAAGAAAAGCGGCGCTCCGTGAAATAAATCGCAGTCCGCTTTTTTTCTTTAAGAATAAGGATAGTGGTATATCAAGGCATGAAAAAATAAATAAAAACGGCAAAAACCATAGATGATGTCCATAGTTGCTAAAAGTAATCGGATCAAAAGTTATGGGATCTTTGGCGAAAAGATGGGGATAATTATAAAAAGCCGAACCTTTTAGTAGCGATTTACTAAGACCTTCCACATAGATTTGCGGCGGAACGATGATCAATATGCCGAAAATAAATGGTATCACTAGTCGCTTGAAACGTTCCCAAATATACTCCGTCCCCGTTTTATAACAACGGGCAAACCAGGTGCTGGCTCCAGCCAGTAAAAACAACAACGGCATGCTCCACAAATGGACAAATACTACAAATGCCGTAGCCCAAAAACTTTTTTGGCTATTTTTTATATGCCAATATATTACATCAAATAAATGGGCATTATGAAAAAAAAAGAGCATTATCATTGTTAGAACTCTTAACCAATCAATAAAGAGGCATCTGGAAGGTTCGATATTATTAGGGTTTTCCGTAACTTGGCTCCTTTAGCTTTATGACTTTACCGTCATTATGAATCTCTTCCATTAATTAATCAAGCAGGTATCGTTAAATTATTCTTAAAAACTATGGCCTGTCGCTACTGCCACTGCCATGCTCTACCACAAATTCAACCACTTGTTTATTTGAAATTCTAGTATATAATTAAGTATAGAACGAAATCTCATTCTATGCTTGATAAGGACTTTACCATGCCATATCGGACACCTCAAAAAATACAGGAAATGAAAGATGCCAAGCGGCAACATATATTAGAAAGCGCTGCTAAAGTTTTTGCAGAAAAGGGATATTATCAAACGAAAGTAGCGGATATTCTCTGTCAAGCCAATATTTCCACCGGTTCCTTTTATTTTTATTTTAATAATAAAGAAGAGTTGTTTGAGAACCTCTATGATGAAATGATTCAAACTTATATAAGTGTTTTGCAAGAGGCCATCGACACCATGACCGGCAATGCGGACAGTATTGTAGAAAGTATAACTAAGGCGATTACTCTTTCTTTGCAGACATTTCAAACCAAAAAAGAGCTTGCCCGAATCATGCTGATCAGCTCGGTTGGATTAAGCGCCGAATTCGAAAAGAAAAGGACTGCCGACCACCAAAGAATCTCGCTGGCTTTTGAGGAAATCTTTCGGGGGTTACTTCAAAAAAACGTTATTAAAATACCTAATGCCAAAGTGGCGGCAGTTTTATTCACCGGGTCAATTTATTCTCTCATTACTCACTGGCTCCAAGAAAGTACAGCTGTTGATTTAGTTCAATTTAGCACCCCTTTGATTGTTTACAATCTGCAGGCACTTGGCATCCAATGTCACGGCCCGGATTTTAATGCAATTTATACAGCGAGCGAAATAACAAAGACTAACCATTTTCATAAAGAATCAATATAAAAAAAGGAGGGTATGCTAATGGTTAAAATACAATCGGAACAAATGCTTTATAATAGAATGCTGGTTACAGGGGCAATTAACTACCAAAAGCTAGGCTATTCCAATATTAAAATAAACAACGAAAAATACGCCAACGGTCTACCTAACAAAGTGTGCGGTTACGTTCCCGATTTATCTGCTGTTTTAGATGATGAAATCATCTTGTGTGAAGTGGTTACCAATGATTCCATCAATGAAATCGGGGTCTTCCAAAAGTGGAAAACATTAAGCCAATGCAGCAATAACTTTCATATGATTATCCCCGGGAAAGACTTCGAGATGATCAAAAATATGATGAAAAGCAACGGTGTCAATGTAAATAAATACTGGTTCAGTAAATGTTGCTAATACTACATTCAAAGCGATATTGAATGTTAGCATAAGCGCGAAACATTAATAACGGAGGATTATTTATGGGATATAATACCATCAGCGGCTTAAATATCGGTGATTTTACCACAAAGCTACCGATTATCCAAGGAGGAATGGGAGTTGGGGTTTCTTTATCCGGTTTGGCTTCTGCAGTAGCCAATGCCGGCGGCATCGGTGTAATTGCAACCGCCGGTATCGGTATGCTTGAACCTGATTTTTCCGGGGACTTTTTAGGAGCCAATATCAGAGCACTCAAGAAAGAAATTAGCCGTTCCCGTGCAATGACCAAGGGAATCATTGGAGTCAATATCATGGTCGCTTTATCTAATTATGCCGATATGGCACGGACAGCTATCCAAGATGGCGTTGATGTCATTTTTTCCGGCGCCGGATTACCGCTCAGTCTACCTCAATTCTTAGAAGGATCCCGAAAAACAAAGCTAGTCCCGATTGTATCTTCGGCGAGAGCAGCCGGAATCATTTTTAAAAGATGGATTGAAAAATATAACTATGTCCCCGATGCGATAGTAGTTGAGGGACCTATGGCTGGTGGACATCTGGGATTTAAAGCCGACCAAATCACGAGTACCGCATATTCGTTGGAAAACTTGATTCCCCAAGTGATAGCCGAAGTGAGTAAGTTCGAAGAGCAATGCCAGAAGAAAGTCCCGGTGATTGCCGCTGGGGGTATTTATACCGGAGCCGATATTCACCGATTTTTGCAATTAGGGGCATCCGGTGTGCAGATGGCAACCCGCTTTATTACTACCGACGAATGTGATGCCGCGATTGAATTTAAAAAAACATTTTTGGACTTAAAGCAAGAAGATCTGGTCATTATTAAAAGCCCGGTCGGCTTACTGGGGCGGGCCATCAGAAACAAGTTTATTACCGATGTCTCATTGGGCAAGAAAAAACCTTTCCAATGTGCTTATCACTGTATTACAACTTGTGATTACAAAAAAAGCCCTTATTGTATAGCGCTAGCATTAATCAATGCTTGCCGGGGAAAGTTAAAACAGGGTTTTGTTTTTTCTGGATCCAATGGCTATCGCAGCACTGAGATCGTACCTGTAAAAGTTTTGATTCATTCTTTACTCGAAGAGTATCTTTGCGCTGCCGCAGTTTAATAATATAGGTAAAGGCGCTACATGAAACAGGCAGTCCCTCATGCTTTATTAAACTAGGAAAAACTAAACTATCGAAAAGAGGACTATAATGATTAACCCGCCACTGGATGAACTTTTAAAAAATACCGACAATCGGTATACATTAGTAAATGTTGCGGCCAAACGGGCGCGTCAAATTATTAACGAAGGACACGTTGATGATACCCGTTCCGATAAAGCTGTTCAAATTGCCCTTGAAGAAATAATCAGTGCTAAAACTAAGTTTGAAAGGGCAAAAGCAAGCATAAAGTAATCAAAGGGGTTGTCTCAAAAGAGACAGCCCCTTTTTTATATATCCTCTTTTTAAAGATCAATCATAAATTTTTACTATTTAGGTCTATCCAATTATGAATCCAATTAAGGCATTCGCTCTCTCTGTCCCAGTATTCTGGAAGATCTTTTACTGATGATAAACTAATCGGTTTGAGAATATAAGAAGCTTCCGTATTTCCTTCTTTTCCTTCTTGGACCTTATTGACAGTAAAAACGAACTTCTTTTCCCCTCCAAATTCTTGCTGTTTAATATCTACGTTAAAGGTTTTACCCTCCACAACAAAAGTATGCTCCAATAGATTTCCCCCTTATATATGTTGCGTTCGCCAAGGGGGTTATTTTGTCCTTTATTAAATTCAACCCTATCCCCTATAAAAATTAACAATCTGTCACAGGGCCATTAAATCGACTAATGAAGATAAAAAAACCGTCTATTTCTGATGGCTATTTCCCATTATAGCGATTACCTTTTAGCATGCAACCGCTTTGGTCAATCAATGGCCAATATTTCACAATGAATGTTGCCCCCGGTCAAACTTAGCGGCAACTTTTACTTTATTTTGGCGGAAATAGCATGTAAAATAGGTAATAAAAAACGGAAGCTGGTAACAGTGCGTCCACACTTCAGCTTCCATTCCAAAATACCTATGACTATAAT
>WSSedL1CaDRAFT_10000509_pt1 | contig 27370 bp, 24 predicted proteins | sample WetSurSL1Cattail_FD_9464 | JGI IMG/M metagenome (IMG submission 9464)
CGTAGGGAATATATATCAATAGAAAATAAAACAGTCACAATCAATTCCCCGTAGGGGATAAATATAGAACAATATGAATGTCCTACGGACAATAAATATACACATCTGTTTATTCTATGGATATATAAGTCCTACGGACTATTTTCAACTCAAGATCCGCATACTTAGTGGCTCTTTGTGTTCTTACTGCCTTAGTGGTAAAGTATTATAATAAGTATGGAATAACCACTAAAGTCACTAAGTGACACCTGGAAATATCTTTAATTGAAATAATATGCTTAATGCGAAGCAGGAGTTGAGGACAAATGTATTTTACTTCTAAGTTATTTTCCCGTAGGGAATATATATCAATAGAAAATAAAACAGTCACAATCAATTCCCCGTAGGGGATAAATATAGAACAATATGAATGTCCTACGGACAATAAATATACACATTTGTTTATTCTATGGATATATAAGTCCTACGGACTATTTTCAACTCTTGATTCGCAGACTTAGTGAATCTTTGTGTGCTTAGCGCCTTAGTGGTGAAATCTTATAATAAAAATGGAATAACCATTAAGGCATTCCGGTCATTTACTAACATATAGAAGGTTCTTTAATTGAAATAATACACTAAGTGAATCTTTGTGTTCTTAGTGCCTCAGTGTTGAAGTCTTATAATAAAAATGGAATAACCATTAAGGCATTTAGTTCATTTAGTAGCACATATAAATATTTTTAATTGAAATAATACACTTAGTGAATCTTTGTGTTCTTAGTGTCTTAGTGGTAAAAAAATGTGGTAAAAATGGAAAAACTTACACTTGTAAAAGTTGGTGGAAAAATAGTGGAAGAACCTCAAAGTCTGAAACAACTATTGTCCGATTTCTCAAAGATAGCAGGCTACAAAGTATTGGTACACGGTGGAGGACGCTCGGCAACAGCTATGGCTTCCAAACTGGGCATCGAAAGTAAAATGGTAAACGGACGTAGAGTGACCGATGAGGAGATGCTCAACGTGGTTACAATGGTTTATGGCGGATTGGTCAACAAACAAATTGTAGCCGGTTTACAAGCTATCGATTTGAATGCGTTGGGACTTACAGGCGCCGACATGAATTATATGCGTTCCGAGAAACGTCCGGTAAAGGATGTTGATTATGGCTTTGTGGGTGATGTAAAAGAAGTCAATGCCGGTTTACTGGCCGACCTGATAGCCAAAGGGGTTGTGCCTGTTCTGGCTCCACTGACGCATGACAAAAAAGGAAATCTGCTTAACACCAATGCCGACACCATTGCAGGTGAAGCAGCGAAAGCTTTGGCTAAACACTTTGATGTGACGCTGGTATACTGCTTTGAGAAAAAAGGGGTTTTGATGGATGAGAATGACGACGAAAGTGTTATTCCCGAACTAACTCCGGCATTATACACTGAATATGTTGCCAATGGTGTTATTTCGGGTGGGATGATTCCGAAACTCGACAACTCTTTCGAAGCATTAAATGCAGGAGTGAAACAAGTTGTTATTACCCGTGCCGATCTGATTCATACCAAAGGTGGAACGAAGATTGTACTCTGAATTTAGCGGTAAGTAGCAAGCAGTAAGCGGTAAGAGCTAAGAAAAGAGGCGGAAGTGTGGTACTTTTCGCCTCTTTAGATTGTAAAATAAGTCTGATTTTTGTTGCTTTCTATTATTCCATTTAAGCTTGATATCCTTCCAATGCACGACACACCCAACCGTAGAAATATACTTTGCTGCTTGGCTTTTTTTTAATGATGTCAATGTAATAAGCTATTTTTTCTATTGTAAAGGCTGCCAAAAAATGATCGGGATTAAATGCATTTAAATTTTCGAGTGAATGCACTCCAATGCTTCCATCAACAGCTGCGGCTACTACTTTTTGTGCCAACATGGCACTCTTTTTCACTCCGACATTGACTCCAAAGTCGAAAATAGATTCTGCTATTGCCTGATTTAATATCTGATCGGCATTAATTGTGTTCCAAAAATTAAGCCGATAGAACTTAGCAATCAGTGATTGGAGTGCTGTATCTTTTTCCAGACTGGCCGGAAATCCGGGCTGCTTTTTGTATTGATCTATTTGTGTCCAACCACTCCAATTACCTTGCATCTTACGTGCAATCCCCTTATATGTTTCTCCACCCGGATCGTTGGGGTCGTTTCCATATCCGCCCTCATGGGCAAGCACTTTCTGAAGTGCCGGTTGAAATTGTGCCATACGTCAAATTGATATTTATCTCGATTTATTATAAATATTGAGTAATGGAAGATCAACGCATACGGAAACGCTGAATCGTGAATATCTTTCATTTTGAATGGTATTCGAAGCTTTCTCAACTTTTCGTAGCATAGGGCCTATTTGATAACCTAGATTTATTGAAATAGGTGATTTCGGAAATCCGATAGAATAGAAAATGCCCGGAGAAATGATATTTTCCAATGTTATTTTTGGTACTGATGATATCGAATCATTGGCACTATTGAAACGGTAAGCAGCAAGTGCACCTATGTCAATTAGAGAAACGAATAGTGTAGATGACCATTCTTTTGTGAAATGAGTAAATGGAATAATAGAATTTCCCCAAGAGGCTGCTATCCCAATCGGTGCTGTTAAACCAAAACTATTCCAATGAGTGAAGTTAACTTCGTTATATCCATTATCTACACCTTTTATTTTTTCAGATCCCCAATATAACCCGCAATATGCATTTAACGAGACATTGAAATTTGATTTCCGTTTGATGCGAGCAGAACCAGCAGGTAAAGCAACAGCTTCGATGGCGGCTTCCACTTCGGTGGATGTTTTAGCTTGTGCCATAGTGGCTACAAAAGTACCGTATTTTATCAATCCGTTAATAGCATCCTTCTTTGAAAAATAGATATTATAAATGGAATCATAACTCAGTTTATCCTTTGCTGTTGTTATCTCTTCAATTGACTTTGTTGATTCACTTGTTTTGCTTTTAGATGATATTTTCTTTTCATATGCCTTTTTCAAATCGTTATTGAGTTTCTGATCCGATATCACAAGACCATATACATGAGCAACATTGATGATGGCAGATGCATAGTTTTTCTTGTTAATGTCAATGACAAGTTCGGAAGCTGTTTGAGCTAAATCAAAGTATTTTGATGTTTTTTGCTTTAGATTTAGATTCTTATCTTTTAATGCCGGAAGATTTTCTACTGTAACAGCTTGTTTCATCAAATCAATTGAAGCTGAAATGACACCATAATAATTTTCCAATCGGATTGAATCATTCTTGATACTTTTTACAGCTTTAATTCTAGCTTCTAATTGCTCTGTTTTCAAAGCAAAGTCTCTAACGAATGCCTTTATTGGACTGATATTTTCATAAGCATCATCAATTACTTCTGCTAAAGTAAGTAAATCTCCCTGTTTGATTTTAAACTTGATTTTTTCTTTCTTTGCTTTTTGCTCAAGTAACCCTAAATAAATATTCAGCAATTGTTTGTCGTTCAACAGTTGCTTTATTTGTACAGGTGATGCCCAGTAGGTAGTGTCGTTGTCACTCCGAAGCGAAGTAGATATAAGTTGAAGTGTTTGGAAAGTGGCTTTTGCTAATGAATCACTTTCCAGATATTCTACAGGATAATTCTCAATTACCTCACCTATATGCTGTTCGTTTTGTATGCCCTGAGCAACATAAAAACCAGTTTGTAGTGATGCTTTTAGTTCAGGTACTTTATCGAAATAATCAGGATGATTCTCGATAATACCCGGCACATTAGCCGAAAGCGAAGCTAAGTCTTTTTTAAACGACTCCCTGAGTGTTTGAAGATAGGCATCGTACATATATATATCTTCACCAATGGCAGAAAGTGACCGATAAGTTTGAGGAAAAATAGTTTGCAAATCTTTCTGTTTATCTAACTCGGCTTTAAACTTGTCGAAAAATGCAATACTAAGTTCTTGCTTCGTTCGCTTGACTATAAACTTAGCCATACCATCGGCAATGGTAGTGACATCAAGACCGCCGATAGAGGCAATAGTACTGGTAAATAAATTAGTTTCAGTGCTTTTTGTTTCAGCATTTTCGCCTTGAATAATATTAATACCTTTTTTATCTTTTAAAACGTCATTTAAGTAAGTATTTTCCGTGTAAGGAAATTGTTTCACAAAGTAATATCGTTCTAATATTTTCTTTATAGTGTCATATGTCTCTGGATTATTTAATCCATTTCTAATATAAATAACATCTTGCAACATGCTTTTTTGTTTATATTCAAAATCAACACCATCCCTCTTGTCTTGGGAGTCTTTTGTCTTTTTAGATTCTGGTTTTGGAAGGATATAGGATCCAATGATACTATTATTCAGCTTTAAACTTATCATATCGGGATTGATACTTGTTTCTAAAGAGTTCTTTAATTTCCGATCCTTTAAAATGGTAATAATATAATCACCGCTTTCCCCATCTTTAGAAAGATTACCCTGATCAAATACTCCTCCTTTAAGAGCGAGAATTTGTTTTGTGTTCGCATCAATAATTTCAATTGGCATATTCTTGAAACTTTTGTTGAATTGAAAGATAACTGCGACATCATTTTGCTCTATCGAATCTATTATTGCATTAATCGATCCTGCTTCACTACGACTGAACGTATGACGTGGAGCTTTAGAATAAGAAGCAACGGATAAGATCAAGAAACCAATTAATATATATTTTTTCATAATTATATGGGTTTTAAATTGTAATATTCTAATGTCTTTTCTATGGGTAATATGAATGAAAACCTATTGTTTCCTCCTAGAAGCATTCCTATTAATTTCATGGTTGACTTTTCGTACACACAACTTCCAGAATCTCCGCCTTCCGATAACGATTGTGATTTGTCTCGATTCGGATTACTACCTATCAGTATGATTTTATTCATATAAATAGTTTCAGTATGATAATTTATATCTAAAGCTATATTGTAATCAATTATGAACGCATCCCTAATCTTATTTCCTTTCGAGATTATTGTTACATTAGGTTTGGGTTGGTTAATGTCATTATCTGATACGGTATAATATCCTGCTGCAAAGGATTGATATTGTGAGTCAGAATTAGAATCATTATCCAGTTTTACAACGGCTAGATCTTGTTGATTATTTATAATCTGCAAAAACCATTTGCCCGATTTGGTTTGGTCAATTAATGCGTCTTTCTGTTGTTCATTACTAAGAATTCCACCCATGTTTCGTAGGTATCCATTTGAATAGATATGTCCTGAAGTCACTATGCCAACAAAATCAGGGTTTGTTGTAGATTTTACCTTACAGCAGATTGAGCCTAAATACGAAGAACTTGAAATATCACTTACATTATTCGTCCTTTGTGAAATATGTATTTCACCAATACCCATATTTTTCACCAATTCTACCCCAATAGTTCTCACACTCCCATTGGGCATTTTAATTTCGAGTTTATCAGGGATACCTTCAACTTTATCATCTTTCAGATAAAGAGCTACTACGTGAGATTCCGGATTGTTTAAATCATGAACCGCATCGCTTACTGAAAGGATATTTGGAAACTTGAGTTTTAGATATTGTTCATTCTGAATTACCGCTAATTTAGCTAGCTCTGCATTACTGAATTCTACGGTAGACATACCTACTGCTGGCTTATCTTCAATTTTTCCGGAAGCTTCTTTAACCTTCTCTTCCTTCACTTCCCCGTTTTTTCTTTCGAAGTAAGTTTGTGCAGCTTTCGCACCAAAGATAAAGGCAATCATTCCCATCCAATATTCGTCCAACCCGACACTATTCAGACTGGGAGCATTCCAACCCAGTTTTAGCAACAAAAGACATATTATATTGGTCATCATAAATACAGTGAAGCGCATAGTACTCAACCCCTGGTTGTGATCTTGTAGCAGTGATGGGAATATCAATGAAATGCCCAGCATAATGATAAAGAAGTTCAATGCAACAAACTCCCCAATTGTGGTTGCTACTGTATCTTTAAGAAAAAAAGTTCTATATAATAAATTCACTACACCAAAAATCAGTAAGGCATATCCAAGAATACGCACAAACATTCCGGCTTTGACTCCGGAAGGGAAAAGTACTTTCCAAATAAACGAGAATATTTTTTTCATGACCCTAAATTGTTATATTCATTTTTGCTCAAAAGTCTCCCGTACCGAAAAGAAATCTCTCCGGATTGTCGGTACAGATCTTATTCAGAAGCTCAGCATTCTTGCAGTTTTGCAAATTGGCTAAGTAGTGATTATAAGATTCTATTGCGGTAAGATTAATCAGAAAGTCGGTTCCAAAGAGTAAACGTTCGGAGATTGTTGAGGAAGATTCATTCTTATTAATCAAATCGGTTAGTTTGTCATAAAAATCAGCTTCATTCGCAATGGAAGATATATCCGCATAGATGTTCGGATAAGACTTCATCTGGTTGAAGATGCATTGAGTCCAATCGATAAGTTCGCCATGCTGTATACCTAAATGGGCATAGTTCAATTTTAGCTTGTTGAGTCCGGTTTCAGCAAGTGCAGTTTTCCAATGAATATCAGGATTAGTCAGACTTTCGGCATTTTCATCGGTTATAAAGCCACCGTCGGAGCAATGGGTGGTAACCGGAATTTTATGTTCCAAACATTTATAAAATAGAGTAATGCTGGAATATTTGTTGGCTTCAAATCCTAATGGTGGATATACTTTAATGCCGAAAAATAGATTTGGAAGATCTCTGTTTTTATTGTTTTCCGACAGTATTCCGTCGAATTTCCAGAATGCATCGATACTCTTTTCAATGGCTCTATGTTTGCGTTGTTCTATGGTGTCAGTCTCATATCCAGTGAAGTATTGATCGAACAAGGAATCAACTGTAACATTTCCATTATTGTAATTCTCTGGATTAATGCCCAGAAAAGGTATAATACGAAGTGGCTTTGTTTTTGGGTCAGTTATAGGTTTCTTGATTAACTTACCATTTTCCTTTTCGAGCGTATAGCTATAATAGTTCTTAATAGCATTGAAAAGATCGATGGTTTGATTTACAATCGGTTTTCCGGGCATTAGCTTGTAAAATCCTTTTGCCTGTTCAGCTCCTTTTTGTCCGAAGTCCATCATAAGCGGACAAATGACCAACTTGTCATACTCTTCGCCTCCTTCGAACAGCCTAATTGTATTATTTAATGTGATTATTTTCGGGTCTTGCTTTAAATAATATTCTACTATCAGGAAATGATCTTCAATAGGATATTCCAACACAGCTAAGGTATTTTGTAATCTCTCTGAAATAACCTCACCTTTGAATATAAAACCTAAAATCATTTTGGCAAGTGATGCAATTTTGCTAAAGAAGTTTGTTTTCTTTGGCTTATACAGCATCCTTTCAATAAAAGCAGTGAGATTCGCATGACTCAAATTGAAGGCATGATAATGAATGTCATATAAGTATTTCATAATTACTTTATTTATTATTGAAATTAGATTCCTTTTCTTAATTGAATATTATTTTCTATATCATTTTTGTTGAGTTTAATTATTTACTTACTCTCTTTTCTATTTTCGGTTTGTTCCTTTTTTCATTTATGTAGAGGCGCACGTCTGTGCGCCTCTACACAGAGAATTTTAAATCACCACTAGCAAAATAGGCTGACTATAGGCAGTAGTGCCATCGACAGTTACGGCTGCCACGCGAAACCAGTATTTGGTCAGGGGTGTTAGTCCGGTAAGTTCTGCATTGGCTTTGGTGGTGACAGTTGCTATTATCCAGTCTTTTTCATTGGCCGGTATTTCACCCATGTAATATTGCCAGATATATGATTTTGCTCCGGCGATGGCAATATGACGGAGTAATACAGTGCCACTGTGTGCACCATTCTCTGCTGTAAATTCAGAACGTTGCCCGGGGATATTCGACTTTGCGATATTGAATCCTGCACTCAGAATCACCGCTCCATCGCCATCGGCAATGCGATCAACATATTTAGCCTCTTTACGCATTGCGTTGTCCCAGTCGTCAATGGCTTGGTGTAGCAATGCCGTTGCTTCTTTGCCTCCGCTTAGTGCAGCCACACTTCGGCTCTGTAGTAAATCATTTTTAATTTTCAGGTTTTCCAATGATTCATCGGGTGTTGGAAATCTGAGATTGCCAGTCATTTTCTGAATTACGTTGGTCCCAAATTCTGGTTTTTCATTAGGTGTGAGTCTGATAAAATCTAAAACTACTTTTTCTTTTTTCATTTTTCATTCTTTTTAGAGTTAATAAATTCTTTTTTTTGATGTGTAATGCCTTATAATTTAATGCTTTGAAACTATAGCTTGACAAATAACTTAAGTTTTACTTCCGATAACTTAAGTTATTCGTTGTATTACCTAAGTTTTACCTCCGATAACTTAAGTTATTTGTTGTGTTACTTAAGTTTTATCTCTGATAACTTAAGTTATTTGTTGTGTTACTTAAGTTTCACCTCCGATAACTTAAGTTATTTGTTGTGTTACTTAAGTTTCACCTCCGATAACTTAAGTTATTTGTTGTATTACTTAAGTTTTAGCTCCAATAACTTGAGTTTTTTGTTGTATTACTTAAGTTATTCAATAAGTTTCTGTTGTTATTGATCATACTTGCCCGATTATCTGATATAATTCTATACTGGTTTATCTGATTTTCAATACTATTACTCTAGTTGTTGTAATTTTTCTTCCTGTTATGATCCTGATTACAGCAAGTTGAATGTTTATTGGCACTAAAGCTATTGGAAAAAATCAAAAATTGGCATTTCGCTTTACCAATTGCATGCAAAAATAGAGGTCTGTCATCAGAATGTCCGTGCAAATCGTAAAAAATGAAGGTCAAATCGTAAAAAGTTGAATTATTTAGATACTAATTGTATTAAATATTTATATTTTTGCAAACAATAATTGATTTTGCCTGCATAATTCTAATGAAATAATTAGTGTCGTTACTCATTTAAATTTGATTACCTATGGAGCATCTACGTTTGATTCTGTTGATTGCATCATTTGTCCTCCCTTTGGCATTGGGAGTAATTTTATTGCTGAACTGTAATAAGAAACTATCGAGGGTGATGATGGTTGTTCTGCTTTTCAATGTTTCGTTGTTTTTTCTTTTCAATTATTTTCTGTTTAATAACCTGCATCGGTTTTATAGCTTTACCTATAGTCTGCATTCGGCCATCATGCTGTGGGTGTTTCCTTTTATTTATTTGTATCTGAAATCTATATTGCTCGACCGGAAAGGTTTGATAAAAGAGCTCTGGCATCTTATTCCGGGTTTGGTGGTTGGGCTTGTGTCGGCTCTTCTTTTTTATGGTTTGCTGAGCGGTGAGGAGCAGATGTTGTATCTGATGAATCACGGGACGGGGTTGATACAGACTGTGCCGTCTTTAAAAATGATTCATTCGTTGCGGTTGATTAGAGGAGGGCTTGTTGCGATTCAGGTACTTTGCTATTTTGTTTTATTTATCCGGCTCCGTAAAGGGCACCGGCTTCAGTTGGAGTATGAGTTTTCTGATATCGAAAAATTATCGATCGACAGGATGAAATGGTATAATATCTTTTTTATGCTCATGGGGCTGCTCTGTGTGTCTTTAGACATCTTTATTCCTCTTCGCCAAAACAATGATCTGCTGTTTATCTTTTTTCTTTTTCTGTTTAGTCTGGCGGTTTGGGCGTTGGGCATTACTTCTTTTAAGCAACAGGAACCGGAAGCCGACTGGGTGGAAATGGATGTGGAGCCTTTGCCCATTGTGGAAGACGTGCCGCCGAAAGACAACCCCTTATTGAATAAACTGATAAATTATCTGGAAACTAATCAGGGTTTTCTTCAGCCCAATCTTTCTCTGACATACACTGCTCGCCAGCTGGGAACAAACAGAACCTATCTGTCAACCCTGATTAATAATCAGTTTGGGGTTAATTTCAATACATACATCAATCAGTATCGGATGGATTATATAAACCGATATTTGAACGACCATCCGGGTGTCCATTTAGAAGATCTGGTACATGAAGGGGGTTTTGGGTCGGCGAGCACACTGAAACGTGCCATGAAGAATGCAAATAAGTCTGCTGTGGAAGACCGATAGAAGTAGTTGGAAGGAATAGAAATACTTAGTGGGGGCTGAAAAATTCCGGCAGTCTTTTTTTAATTAGATTACGGTGCGCTGCAGCTTAAACTTATCCATGAAATCAAATTTCTACAAAGATTTAGCCACGATGTGGCTTTGTTAGGGTGCAGCGCACCCTAATATTTGTAGCGAGAATAGGAATTCAGCGTATTAAAGGTGCAGCGCACCGTAATATCAGATGCAAAGAAATTAAGAGTGTAGTTGCAAAAAGCTTGCATGCTGAGAAGCTAACCTGAATATATTTAATTTATATATAATGAGTTAGTAGCTTTTCAGCAGAACCTACTTAGTCGGGGAAATGAATGCAAGCTTCCCCAAACTTAGGTTAGTAACCTAAAATCTTCAACATTGATTTATAGCTTTGCTCTTTGGCAAATAGTTTTGTAAAATACTCACCATCTTCGTCCTGATCAATAATCACCAATTTAGGAGCCGGGATTAAGCAATGCTGAATACCTCCGAATCCACTCAGCGATTCTTGATAGGCTCCTGTGTGGAAGAATCCGATGTATTGTTCGCGATCTTCATTCATCTTGGGAAGAAACACAGCATTTGAATGAACTTCCGCATTATAAAAATCCTCGCTGTCGCAAGTCAGTCCACCTAGATTCACACGCTCATATTCCGAATCCCAATTGTTTATGGCCAGAAAAACATAGCGTTGATTGATTGCCCAGGTGTCAGGTAAGGTAGTCATAAATGAGCTGTCAATCATGTTCCACAGCTCACGATCATTTTGTTTCTTTTGGTTCACAATCGAATAAAGCATGGCTCCACTTTCACCTACAGTGTATGATCCGAATTCGGTAAAAATATGAGGTTCCGGAACTCCGTTTTGTGTGCAAATGTTTTTTATTTGTGCCACAATTTCTTCTGCCATATATTCATAGTCATACACCATGTCCAGGTGTGTCTGAATAGGGAACCCGCCGCCAATATTTAAACTATCCAGTTGAGGACATTTCTTTTTTAGTTCGCAATACAGATTAACCGCTTTATTTAATTCATTCCAATAATAAGCAGTGTCTTTTACTCCCGTGTTGATAAAGAAATGTAACATTTTAAGTTCCACTTGCGGGTTATTTGCAATGTGCTTGGTATAATACGGAATAATGTCGTTGTAACGAATTCCTAAACGGGAAGTGTAGAAGTCAAACTTTGGTTCTTCTTCTGCGGCAATACGCATACCAACATTAAACTTAATGTCGAAATCTTTTAGAAATAAGTCTAATTCAAATTTATTATCAAGTATAGGAGTGACATTAGTAAATCCCTGACGCATTAAATTCTGAATGTTTTCAACATATTGAGGTCGTTTAAAGCCATTACATATAATGAATGTGTCTGCTTTGAGTAATCCTTGTTCATGTAATGACTCCATTATATTGATGTCAAATGCAGAGGATGTCTCCAAATGAACGCCTTGTTTTAAAACTTCTTCCATCACAAAAGAGAAGTGTGAACTCTTTGTACAATAGCAGTAGTTGTAGTCGCCATTGTAGTCAACCTTGGCCATTGCTACATTAAACATTCGACGTGCTTTCTGTATATTCTGCGCTATTTTAGGCAGATATGATATGCGTAAAGGAGTTCCATATTGCTTTATTATATCCATGAGTGGAACTCCGCACCACTCCAATTCGTTTTCTACAATGTTGAACTCTTCGTTTGGAAATTCAAAACTTTGCTCAATAAGATCAATATATTTATTTTTCATTTCTGTTTCTTGTTTTTGAATGTGTACAAAATGTAAATGAATTGGATTGTTTGATATTTATAGATGTAAATGAATTAGATTCTTATAATTGATAAGAAAAAGCTTGCAAAAGTAATTATTTATTTCTGTTATCGAATAAACAGCGTGATGAATTTTGATAAATATAGGATGAGTTAGCAGATATACTTCTGTTCTTTGTTATGATTTAAATGACTGGCACAACATAGAAGTACTTAGATAAATATAATGTCGTATAAGTAAATCTAGAAATGAAAAAAGATTAGAACGCGGATAAACGCTGATATAGCGGATTTTTATACGGATTTTAATCTCGACAAGTCGAGATGATTTTCAATACTTCAGGATTTTATCTGTCATACTTGCATGACTAAAATCAGTTTTAGATCCATTTAATTAGAGGCTACTGAAAAGCGACTAACTCATTATATGTAAATTCAATATAATCATATTTAGCTTTTCAACATACAAGATTCTTACAACTACACTCTTAATTTCTTTGCATATGATATTACGGTGCACTGCACCTTTAATATACTGAATTGTTATTCTCACTACAAATATTAGGGTGCTCTGCACCTTCTTGACAAAGCCACATAGTAGCGGAATCTCTGTAGAAATTTGATCTCACGGATAAGTTAAGGTGCAGCGCACCGTAATCTAATAAAAAAAAGCTGCCTGAGTTTTTCAGCAGGCCCTAATTATTATCCGTTTTTATCCGTAAAATCAGCGTTCTATTCTTTTTTTTTAATACGACATTCTATTCTTCCGCTTACTTAATATATCAGAGCTTAGTTGTTTTATTTATACTCGGATGTTTAATCCAACATAAAATGACAATCAGGTATTGAAAATCCAAACCCTGATTTGTATTTATCGAGAAACAACAAATTAATTTTGATATTCAAAAAAATATATCTTACTTTGTATTTTAAACTACTTGTAAATCTTGCACTATAAATAATGAAGAGGATAAAAACTTTGTGTGTGGTTTTGTTGATAGTTTTTTTTGGAAGTGTCTATCAAGGTGCCATCTTGCCCTTTATTGAGGGTGTCAGGTATGGTATGACTATTGCAAAATATCAACTGGACCACAAAGAGAAAACGGATGATTTTATCCTGTTGGATGTGGTTTCAAAAAATTATAATTATCTGGAAGATTCAGAAATAAACCTCAGAACAGGTGAAAAAGTATTGATTCGCCCGAATAACATGACGGTGTTAGTTCAGTCCTTACTTGATAAACCTATATGGTGGAAGGCATTACAAGTTGTATATTCTTTATTAGTTTTAATGACTTTGGTGTTAGGAATATGGATACCATTTTTGGTTGTCAAAATCGTAAAGTCTCTCCAAAATTCAGAAGTCTTTGATCGGAAAAATCTGAAACGGATTCAGCGTATTGGAATAATATTACTTGTTGTGGGGATATTGGGGACGCTACTTCAGGCTATCAATATTTATTCGGCACAATCAATGGTGGATCTGTCTCACTACAGATTTTCGTATGCCAAGGTCATTGATTTTAGTCCTATTATTATGGGAGTGGTTATTCTGATCATGAACGAAATTCTGAGAATAGGCATAGAAATCAAAGAAGAACAGGATCTTACTATATAATTGTTTTAAAGATTGAAAAATATGCCTATAATTGTAAATTTGGATGTAATGATGGCTCGACGTAAGATCTCTCTTAACGACCTGTCGGAGAAGGTGGATATTACTCCGGCTAATCTGTCCATATTAAAAACAGGCAAGGCAAAAGCAATTCGTTTTAGTACGCTGGAGGCAATATGTAAAGTGCTCGATTGTCAGCCAGCTGACATTCTTGAATACCAACCTGAAAGAAAATGAATTCTATTGAACATGAAAACAAAATGTAGATTAAGGATAGTTTACGGCATAATAATCATGTTATTGGTAAGCATTGATATGCGCGGTCAGGTGAGTTTACCGTTTGCTTATGATGGTGGAAACCCTTTGACTTCAGTTGTGGGTTTGACTCAGTCAAAACTAAGTGCAGTTGATTACGCAAGTTCACCTAAAATGAAATTTGGTTCATTGGGAAGCTATTTAATCCTTAACTTTAGTGGTACGCCTGGAGTATTATCATTCAAGATAGCATGGATTCCCGGACTTAATCCTCCTACAAGTTTCTCGGGTGTGTTTGATTTACTGGAATCACCTGATGGAATTACATATACATCCGTTCATTCTTATAATTCAACGACTGGAATTTTATTAGTAAGTGGTGCAGTTTTAACCGAAACGTTTACAACTTTATTGTCAAATACACGCTATTTAAAATGGGTTTATACAACCAAACCGAATGGTAACATTGCTATAGGCAACATATCCTTAACTGCAGGATCATTGCTAAAGGTGACTCCGCAGAATCTAAGCGGATTTACCTATATATCCGGTAGAGGAACCTCCCCGGAGCAGAGTTTTATTGTTGGAGGAAGTCAATTTATTCATGACATTTCGATATCTCCGTCTGCCAGTTATGAAATATCTACCGGAACAGGCAATTTATTTCAACCAACGAGTTCGATTGTTCTGTCTCCATTGAATGGAACAGTTAGTGACACTCTGGTTTATGTGAGACTGAAGGCCGGTTTGGCTGTAAACAATTATAATGAAAACATTCAGGTGACATCTGTTGATGCTTCTACACAGCTAGTCAGTTGTTCAGGAAATGTAACTCCGGTTCCAACGCTTGCAGTTACTGATATGACAAATCTGAGTCTGAATACAACGGTAGGACATTCAAACTCACAGGAGATTAATGTTGGAGCTGTGAACTTAAGTTCCGATCTGGGTTTATCATTAAGTGGTACTGATGCCAATCAGTTTTCTTTATCTCAATATACCCTTCCGCAAACAAACGGTTCCGTCGCCACTACGAAAGTTGTTGTTACATATAACCCCACTGTGCAGGGAAATCATACCGCAACACTGTTGATGTCCAGCGCCGGGGCGATGGATGTAACCCGAACTTTAAACGGTGTGGCAACTGTGGGCACCGGTCTCAATTCTATTCAAACAATGAAAATAACAGCATCTAACGGGAATGTTATTTTTAGTTCAGATGCCGGAGAGGTGGTGAAAATATACAATTCAATTGGTCAGAAGTTGGTACAACAACTAACTGTTGACGGGCTTAATAAAATTCCAATAGCCACACATGGTGTTGTTTTGGTAAATGTGGGTGGCACCACGGCTAAAGTGATTTTGTAATCGATACCTATTCGTTTTGTTGCTTTTTATTGGCTAAAATATTTTGCTTTAGCTTGGTATATCCGGCTCGTTTTATGGCCGAGCTTTTGAAGAATTGATTGAAGTCGGTTTTCGAAAGTTCTTCCCATTGCTCCGAATCCCAGTCTAATATCTCTGCATTATAATGCAATTTGGAATGGACATTCTTCCTGGCCCATTTGGCATTCCACGGGCAAACATCTGCACAAATATCACATCCGATTGAATAACCGGAAAGCTTGTCTTGAAACTCGTTCGGTATTTCTTTTTTGCTTTCAATGGTAAGATAAGAAATACACCGGCGGGCATCTAATGATGCACCGGTTAAAGCATTGGTCGGACATGCGTTGATACAGCGCGTGCAGTTACCACAACGCGCTTTTATCGGAGAGTCGTATTCTGTCTCTATGTTGAGCAACAGGATGCCAATGAATACGTAAGATCCCAGTCCGGGATGAATCAGTTGCATGTTTTTTCCAATCCAACCCAGTCCGGCACGCTCGGCCCAGCGCCGTTCAAGAATTGGTGCGGAATCGACAAATGAATGTTGATAGTTAGACGAAACAGAGCCTTCTCCGTAGATCTTGCATATCTCTTTCTCTAATTCAGTTAGCTTGGCTTTAATTACAAAATGATAATCAGTTTCTGAGTATGCATATTTTGCGATTTTTGGTGCCCGGGGATTTTGCTTCCTGTCCGGAAAATAATTCAATAATGTAACAACAACCGATTTACAGCCCGGAACGAGCTCTCTGGGATCAATTCGTTTTTCGAAATTCCGATCAAGATACTGCAAGTCGCCATGCTGTCCTTCGCTTAGCCACTGCCGCATGAAAGCAGCATCCTCGGTTAGTTCTTCAGCTTTAGCTATGCCACAAGCATCAAATCCAAGTGATAGAGCAGTCTGCTTGATGAAACTCATAGTGTGAATTGATCGGGATGTTGATGTTGGTTACAAATTCTTAGCTATCTCAGCGTTCAGTTCTTCTAAGCTGAAATTGCGTCCGATGATTGTACCCTTCCTGTTCATTAAAAAATTGGTTGGGATGGCTGAAATGTTGTAGGAAGCTATATACTTTGTGTTTGGACCAGCTTCATCTCGTACACATATCCAGGGAATGGTGCCCACTGCTTCTTGCCATTGACGCTTGTTTTGATCTAAAGAGATCTGATAAATCTCGAGTCCACGGCTATGATACTTTTTGTAAAGATCGCGTAAAACGAAGGTATAATCTATACTTTCTTTTGTTTCGTAAGCCGAGAAGTCAATTAATACCACTTTCCCTTCTAGTTGGGAGAGCTTCTTTTCTACATTGTTTTTGTCTGGCAGAGCAATATCTATGTATCCGGCAGAAGCATTAGCCAGAACTTCATTCCAGGCCTCTTTTTCTTTTTGGCTCCGCTCGGTTTTAATGGCGTCTAAAACTAAATTATAAATGTTTTTGGTCCTTTCATAATCAGGCATGTATGCATTGTAAGCTGTAGCAACTGCTGCACAAAATGGTTTATCCGTTTTAATGTAAGGCGAAAATAAATAAGTGTTATTTACTTTTTGATAGAGGGCAAAATAAGCGGCTGTAGAGCGGGGATTCTGAAGAATAAGTTTTTTAGCCATTGTTTTATGAGCCTCAATATCTTTTTCTATTTCTGCAATTTTCGCATTCTGAAGTTCTGAACTAAGATTTGAGTTTAATTCATTCGCCTTCCGTTGAATATTCATAACAGATTGACGCAGTTTTTGAATTTGCAAAGATGGTTGAGAACCTGTCAGAGTATAATCCGTAGCGAAGTTAGCCAGCTTAGCATCGATTGTTATATCCTCGCATGAGTCAACAGCAAAAGTGATAATCTTGTCTTCCAAGCGTAACCGATAAAAATCGGGGTATGCCGGTCGGTTGGATTTAAAGCTATACTCACCATTCGAATGCAGTTTTATTGAATCAATAATCGTTGTTTTCAATAGTCCGGTGTATTCAAAATACAACATTTTACCTTCGGCATTGTCTATCTTTCCTTCTACATGGAATTTGTTATGCTGTTTGCATGAAAACAATCCTGTAAGAATCAATAATATAATAAGTGCTTTTTTCATGATGAGATTTTTTATAAATCAGGCGAATTTGTTTAAACCAGTCTTATTCTAATAAGACTAGTTTGTTTTGAAATTATACTTTACTTTCGACAATTGTTCGTTAGCTTCAACAATTTTCTTTTTCAAATCTTCTTTATATTGAGCTAGTTTCAGTTTTATTTTTTCATCGCTTAAAGCCAATATTTGAACTGTCAGGATGGCTGCATTTAGTGACGCATTAATGCCAACTGTAGCTACAGGTATTCCCGGAGGCATTTGTACAATGGCTAATAAGGCATCCATGCCATCTAATGATGCATTTATTGGTACTCCAATGACTGGAATTGTAGTCATAGAAGCAATGACGCCAGGCAAATGTGCTGCCATTCCGGCGGCAGCGATGATAACTTTGATACCATTCTGATCTGCATTCGAGGCAAATTGTTCAACCTCACGTGGAGTCCGGTGTGCCGAAAGTGCATTTATTTCAAACGGAATCTCAAATTCATTAAGTAGCGTAGCGGCCTTTTCCATTACCGGAAGATCGGACGTGCTACCCATTATAATACTTACTATTGGTTTCATGTAATTTTATTTTTTTATCGCTCTCATTCATGTAATTATTGTATGGATGAGAGCGATAAGAGATGTTTAATAAGCTGGTTATCCAGAACTAATGATTAGGTGTGTTATGCAATCACAACTTCATATTCGGCAGCAGAAAGCAACTCGTTTAATTGGGTAGGATCTGAAATTTCTATTTTCACAATCCATCCATCTCCATAAGGATCATCGTTTACGAGTTCTGGGGCATCATCTAGTTTCTGGTTGAACTCAATAATTTTGCCACCTACAGGTAGATATAAATCTGAAACAGTTTTAACGGCCTCTATGGTGCCAAAAACTTTTCCTTCGCGAATAGTTTCGCCCACAGTTTCTACTTCTACAAAAACGATTTCACCTAATTCGCTCTGAGCATAGTCGGTAATTCCTACAAAAGCAACTTCGCCATCAAGACGAATCCATTCATGTTCTTTGGTGTACTTTAAGTTAGCTGGTACATTCATAATCGTAATTTTTTTTTGTTTATAATTTTTGTATGTCTTTGAGTTCTATCTGGCATAAAACCGGATAATGATCGGAGTAATTCACGTTGTCTGTTTTATACTGAGTGAGATTAATTGCGCTTGAATTATAAAACACGTAATCAATTCTGAAGTGATAATATCGGTCGTTAAACGTCCATCCTAAACCGGTGCCGGTTTCTGCAAAAGCGTCTTTTAAATCTCCTTTGATGGTTTCGTATGCATAGGATGCAGGCACATCGTTAAAGTCTCCACAAACAATTACTTTGTACGGAGATTCGGCAATTGACTTTGCAACTGCATCTGCTTGAAAAGCTCTGAGTTTATAAGCAATACCAAGTTTTTGAGAAAAGTGACGGGTTATTCCTGTAAGCTTTTCTGCATCAAAGTTATCTCTCAATTGACTGGGCATGTTTTTATCCTTTTCAGTCAATCTGTTTGACTCCAGATGATTGTTGATCACACGGATGGTTTTGCCTTTGATATTAATGTCTGAGTAGATTGAATTGTTGAAACTGGATGGGTAGTCAATTACTTGTTTGTTTGTAATCGGGTATTTAGAAAATGTGGCAACACCATTTTCCTTTATTTTTTGTTTAAACTGAATGTGTTTATAAGGATATTTTTTAAAAATGCGATAAACATCCTTTAAAGTCAGGTATTCATTATTGTCACTTACTGTGAATTCTTGCAAGCAAACAATGTCAGCGTTTGAATCTAAAACGTATTGGATTACTTTATTGTGGCTCCGGTGTGTGTGCTTTTTGAGTTCTCCACACATTCTTGTATTATAAGTAAGAAATTTGATTGAATTTGATGATGCGTGTATAGAGGATTTGACTTCTCCGATATGAACAGGAAATGTACTTCGGATTTCTGATGCTGAGAAAAGTAAGATACTTAATGAAAAAAGAAAGAACCATTTTCTGATTAATAACCAGAAAATGACAAAGCCGATATTTACGATAATAGCCAATGGAAAAATAAGAGCAAAATAGGCTGGCAGGACTAGTTTTTCAGGACTCAGAACTGTTCCTATTAAGGTCATGAGCATAAACCCTGCTGCAATTATATTTGAAGCCATCATACCCCATTTCACTGTAGTTCTTCCAAACATGACTTTGTTTTAATGCATTGTTCATAACCGGAGATTATGAATTAGCTTTTATTCCCTTGTTCAAATAAGCGTTTTTTTTCTTCGGTAGATAAGCTTTCGTAACCAGAAGATTTAATCTTGTCGAGTATCTTGTCTATTTCTGCCATTTTACGCGCTTTATTCGCATTAAACTCAGCATCACTCATTGGAGCCTTTCTTCTATTCGGATTGGGCCTGATTCTCATTTTTCGGGGACGATATAAGTTGTAGATTGCGTCCAGAATTGAGCTTATACCTTTAGTCAAATCTTTACCCTGACGCAAAGATACAATAAATAAATAACCTGCCAAAGCACCTCCTAAATGTGCCAGTTGTCCACCGCCATTGTTGGATGTAATGCCAAAAAAACTGGTTAAGATGAAAAATACGGCGATGTATTTGAGTTTCACATTACCAAGGAATAAGACCTGCATTTCCATATTGGGAGACTGAATAGCAGTGGCTATGATGATGGCCATTATTGATCCGGACGCACCTAATAAAACACTCTGTTGTAAGAGTGGCGAGAAGTACGGAAATATATTGAATGCTAAAACGTAAAATAAAGATGCCAGAAGTCCTCCCGTTATATATAACCCGACTAATTGTTTTTCGGAGAAATACATAAGAAATAATTTACCAAACCAGAAAAGAGTAAGCATATTAAAGAAAAAATGCAAAAACCCTTCATGGAGAAACATGTAGGTGATTGGAGTCCATGCTCTGCGTAGAAGCTCGGCCGGATATGCCGGTATGGCAAGGTAAGAGTAAATGAAATCTCCCGATATATTAAAAAGCAAGAGCAAAATAATAATCAGTTTTAAAAATAGGAATACACTTGCATTAATGTAAATCAGTTGTATAAGTGAATTCCCCTGACGAAAAGTCTGTTTGATATTTTCGAAAATATTCATTTTCAGTTACTGTTTAATATAGTTTTTTCTTTCTCCATATCAATATTAAAATAGCCCCGAACAGCATTCCACCCAGATGTGCAAAATGCGCTACACTATCGCCTGAAAATTGGGCAACGCCCATGAATAATTCTACTATTCCGTAAAAGAAAACGAAGTACTTGGCTTTGATAGGAATGGGTATAAACATCAGGTAAAGGTTTACATCCGGGAAAAGCCAGCCAAATGCCAATAAAAGTCCAAATACAGCTCCGGATGCCCCTATGGTAATCGGTAGATTAAGAAACATTCGTTTCATTTCGATGAGAGCCGGAGCGTCAAAGGAACCAAGATTTTCTAACCTGAAATAATGACTCAAAATATCTTGATAGTTAAGTAGATCCTGACCCGAATTTGCGGAAATAGCATCATTTAATGCGTTTACTACCGGGTAATACTCTATTGTCCAAAATAACTGTTGAACAAGTGCGGCTCCAACTCCGGTGAGTAAATAGTAAAATAAAAAGCGTTTGGTTCCCCATAGTTGTTCCAATACTCCACCAAACATGTATAGCGCAAACATATTAAAGAAAATATGTTCGATTCCGCCGTGCATGAACATATAAGTTATTAGTTGGGCCGGATTGAATTTAGATGAAGCCCAATAATGCATTCCTAAAATATCGGTTAGATCCAGTTTTACGCCCCAACGCGTAAAGAGCCCGGGTGTAACTATGCTTGCCAACCATAAAATAATGTTTATGGCAATCAGATTTTTGACTACAGGTGGTATCGAATTAAGAAAAGATGATCTGTAATTATTCATTTTGAGAATATGGGAAATAAAGGGAATGATAAAATCGGGTTTCTTACGTAGTCGTCTTTTAATTCTTGAGTCTCAAAGATAAGATTTGAGCTTTTCTATTGAATGAAAAGAAGATAATATATTTAATTATGCAACACAAAAGTAATGAAAAAAAATTCAAAAGAATGTTCTCTAACATATATTTTGAAAGTATATACAATAAACAGTTCTTTTTGACTTAAGCGCTTATGTCTTATTTATAAACTATTACATTGGTTGAATCATAAATTTGTGTTTGTTGGGTGTGTTTATCTTTTGGCGAAAAAAAGTTTATGCACAATCATTGCGATACGATGTCATTCCAGCGTTTGTATTAATCTTCTTGTAAAATAGTTGTTTGGTATTTTCGATAAGATAACAGACGGAATTAAAAGTCCACGATTGAATAGGTCTTTGCCATGAATAAAAAGATGAATGTACTATCTGCAGGTAGAAAAGATATGCGAGACATGTTTTTTCTATTGCGCGGTGCTGTAATCTGCACTAAAAACAGATAGAGTCGGCGATATGATCTGCAGTTTCCTTTCCCTTCAGTTCTTCTACTAATTTTAATGCAAACTGGATTGACATTCCTGCACCTTTTGCAGTGTGGATGGTCCCGGATCCTACAATTTTATTGATGGACAGAATAGCGCCTTGTAGTTGGTCTTCGAATCCGGGGTAACAAACGGCTTCTTTGCCTTTTAACAAACCCATTTTTCCAAGAATGGATGGAGCAGCACATATAGCTGCCACCTTTTTATTATCATCAACCTGTTTCCGAATTAGCTTCTTCAACCCTTCGTGTGCATTTAAATTTTCGGTTCCAAGTTTACCTCCGGGTAAATAGAATATGTCACAGTTGGTGAAATCGGTTTCGGAAAATAAACTATCTGCGTTTACTTCAATTCCGTGAGATCCACGTACTGTTTTTCCAGATTGGATTGATACTGTTATGACTTCAATTTTAGCTCGTCTGAAAATATCAATTGGTGCGATGGCTTCAAGTTCTTCGAATCCATCAGCTAAAAACACAAGAGCTTTCATTTATTCTAATTTGTAATTATAAGTGATAGATCCGGTTTCGATGCCTTTCCCTTTGGTAAATCGGGTTTTATTAGCAGCCGAAATAGCATCTCTTCGCATTTCAGAATCGGAGATGGTGGTGGGTGAGCCTATAGATGTGCTCGTTACTACTCCATTTTCATCGACACGAATGGTGACAGTAATCTTTCCTTCAACGTCTTTTGGATAATTGGGTTTTGCCGGTTTGCCGGAATAAGTACGGTTCCCAAGTCTTAATGCAAAACCGACTCCTGATGTGCCGGTCCCGGCAGGATTACCCTGTATTCCATTTCCTGAACCCGACCCGATTCCTTTTCCCGAGCCGGTTCCCGAACTTGAACCAGACCCGTGATTCCCAAATAAACCATTTACTCTATTGGCATTATTGATGGCTTCCTGTTCACGTTGTTTTTTTTCGGCAACACGTTTGTTTATCTGTTGTTGCTGGAGTTCCAGTTCATCCTGTTCCTTTTTTAAACGTTTCTTTTCGTTTTGTTCGGCTATAGCAACAGAGTTTATCTGTTGCGTCATAAATGTTTGATTTGTCGTTTTAGATGTAGCTCCGGTTTGTTTTACTTGTTGGGGTTGTTCGGCTTTTACGTTGGGTTTGGTTGGAGCCTGATCCGGTTTTCCTGCCGACATTTCACCCAATCCACCACCATCATCGCTGTCGCCAAAACTTACCACTAGTCCTTCTTCTTCGGTTGACTTGATTGTAAAAGCGGGCATAACGGCAAACCATAATATTAGAAATAATATTAAACATGATAAGGTAGTTCCGATCAAACCATATAAATTTGATTTTTTCAAGTCGTTGTTGAACTGATTACCTCCTGGTTTGCTGATAGTGTATGTCATCTGGAGTGTTTGTTTTTATTCTGTCGGGTATTTCTTTTGGAATGAAATGTCAAATTTCGTACCGTTTTTTGTTTTGTTTCTATTCTAACTGCTTTTTATAGCGTTTTATTGTATCTTCCAGTCCGAAGTATAAAGCATCTGCAATAAGTGCATGTCCAATTGAAACCTCATCTAACCACGGAATAAGAGTGTGTAAATAGGCTAAATTTTCAAGGCTTAAATCATGTCCGGCATTTAATCCCAGTCCAAGCTTTTTTGCCAGTTTAGCAGCTTCAACAAATGGTGCTGCGGCTTTTTCTTTATTCTTTGGGTAGTTGGTTGCATACGGTTCGGTATATAATTCTACACGGTCGGTCCCAGTTTTTGATGCAAACTCGATGTCTTTTAAATCGGTATCAACAAAAATAGAAACTCTTATTCCTACACTTTGAAAATCGGCAACAACTTCTTTTAGAAACTCTAAGTTTTTGACGGTATCCCAACCTGCACTTGAGGTCAATGCTTCGGGAGGATCGGGAACTAATGTTACCTGATGTGGTTTGACAGATTTAACCAACTTAATAAAACCAAGTGATGGATATCCTTCGATATTAAATTCGGTTTCGAGAATCGGACGTAAATCCCAAACATCCGCATATCGTATATGACGTTCGTCGGGGCGGGGATGAACGGTGATTCCTTGTGCTCCAAATCGTTCGCAGTCTAAAGCAACCTGACATACATTGGGAACGTTTCCTCCTCTTGCATTTCGCAAGGTGGCTATTTTGTTGATATTCACACTGAGTTTCGTCATTTCTATTTTATAGTTAATAGTTTTACCTTTGGGTTATTGTTTTGCTAAGCTGCCTTGTAACTTTATATCTTGTAACTCATTACAAAAATACTTGCAGGTATCATTTTCATTTAGTTCCTTTGCAAAGCATTTATGATTGAAGTCTATTTAGCTACAAAAATAGCTAAAAAAAACATAAGCAGGTCAGGGGATGTTTGACTTTCAATTATTTTAAACTTTTTGATGTCGGTGCACCTAGTTTTTAATGTCGATTTTATTGTTGGTTTGAAGTTTATAAATATCTCGATTGTATGAAAATAGCCGTTTTTGGAAATATATACCGGACTGTGTTGCTTGCGCATGTTCAGCTCTTGTTTGAGTATTTTAAAGATAAGGATGTTGTCCTCTTGCTTGATAAAGAGTTGTATCGGTTTGTCAGTGAGGATAACCAATGTTATCCGGATAATGCAGAAGTGATTAATGATGATTGCTTTGAAGCTGATCTGGCTTTGAGTATAGGTGGAGATGGTACATTTTTGAATACGGCTGCCCGGATAGGACGAAAACAAATTCCAATTTTAGGTATTAATACCGGAAGATTGGGATTTCTGGCGGATGTGTCGACTGATGAGATTGTACCGGCACTGGATGCTATTCTTGCAAAAAAGTTTAGTATTCAGGAAAGGACATTACTTTATGTTGAAACTTCGGATGGAACCTGTTTTGAGTATCCGTATGCGTTGAATGAGGTTTCAGTGTTGAAGCAGGATAGTTCGTCTATGCTAAGTATAACAGCGAGTGTCAATGGTGAGATGGTACATACTTATCATGCTGATGGACTTTTGGTGGCAACGCCTACAGGTTCGACAGCATATTCGATGAGTGTGGGAGGTCCGTTGGTTGTTCCGGAAGCAGAGAACTTTATTTTGTCCCCGATTGCATCACACAGTCTGAATGTCCGCCCATTGATAGTTCCTGACACCTGGGTTTTCGAACTAGAGGTTCATAGTCGGAGTCAATGTTACTTGGTGGCACTGGATGGGCGGTCGAAAGTGCTGGAGCTGGAAACAAAATTGAAAATAACAAAGGCCGATTTTACAGTTAAAGTTGTAAAGCAATTGAATCACACATTTTTTGATACCTTGAAGAATAAATTAATGTGGGGGGTGGATAAAAGAAATTAGTTGATATGATAATGTGTTGATGCGATAATTTGCTAATTAATAATTCGTTGATTGAAAATATGAGAATAGTTTTTATGGGAACGCCGGATTTTGCGGTGGAGAGTCTTAGGATATTGGTTGAAAATAACTATGAGGTAGTGGGGGTAATAACGATGCCCGATAAACCTGCAGGACGTGGATATAAGCTACAATATTCTGCTGTGAAACAATATGCATTGGATCATAACTTGCGTCTTTTGCAACCGGAGAAACTCAAAGATGATCATTTTTTGGATGAACTGCGTAGTTTGAATGCCGATTTACAAATCGTAGTGGCATTTCGTATGTTGCCGGAAGTAGTCTGGAATATGCCTAGGTTTGGAACGTTTAATCTTCATGCTTCCTTATTACCTCAATACCGTGGAGCTGCCCCTATTAATTGGGCTATTATCAATGGCGACAAAGAAACGGGTGCAACGACCTTTTTTCTGACACATGAAATTGATACTGGAAAAATTATTTTGCAGGAAAAACTTCCAATCGCTGAAAATGACAATGTTGGAACGGTTCATGACAATTTGATGGTTATGGGAGCAAAACTGGTGAAGAAGACGGTTGATATGCTAATAGCCGGTGATATTGATGCAGTTGATCAGGCTCAGTTTATTCATCCGGGTGTAGAACTAAAAGCAGCTCCCAAAATATTCAAAGAAACTTGTCAGATTGATTTGTCGTGGAATGTAGAGCGGGTTTATAATTTCGTACGTGGCTTGTCGCCTTATCCTGCAGCTTGGGTAGAACTTCAGTTTCCTAATCAGACAGAGAAAATGGTTCTAAAGATTTTTGAAACGGAGAAAGAATTTTGTACGCAAGAATTAGCTATAGGAACAGTTGTAACCGATGGAAAAAAATACGCCAAAATAGCTTTAGAAGATGGTTTTATTTGTCTGAAATCAGTTCAGGTTGCAGGTAAAAAGCGAATGGAAATCGGAGAATTACTTCGGGGAATTAGGTTTTGATTTTTTGATATTATGATCTGTAGATGTGATAATTTTTAATGTGGTAATGCGCTGATGTGATGATATGTTGATGTGATATTACAATGTAGATGCGATATGGTAATTATACAATACTAATTGTCATGCGGCTAAATTGTCACATAATAATGTTCTCAAGTTCTCAAATGAACATATTGTCACATCACCACATCAAAAATTATCACATCACCACATTATCTAATCATTACATCAAAATCACATTATTTTGCTGCAATAGTTTCAATTTCAACCAGTGCACCCATTGGCAGGGCTTTCACCGCAAAAGCTGAACGTGCAGGGCATTCGGTCTGATAGTATTTTTTATAAACTTCGTTCATTCCTGCAAAATCAGCAATATCAGATAAGAATACAGTGGACTTTACTACATCACTGAAAGAATAACCCGCTTCTGTTAGTATGGCGTTGATATTGGCAAATGATTGTTCGGTTTGTGAGGCAATGTCTGTAGCTTCAATTTTTCCCACTTCGGGATTGATGGGTAATTGTCCGGAAATATACAAAGTTCCGTTTACTTCAACAGCTTGACTATATGGCCCGATAGCGGCCGGAGCATTTTTCGAATTGATAATTCTTTTCATGTTTTTTGTTCTTAATAATTTGAGCACAAAGATAAATATTTTTATTTTCTAATACCCTCATTTTTATTTATCTTTGCAGTCTTGAAAATTTCAGAACGGGAAGTTTTTATCGTTCTGAAGAAGAATTGATTGTGTTTCTTGATGCAATCATAAATCGTAAATTTGTAAATCAACAATTATAAGATGGAACTCGCAAGTAAGTACAACCCAACAGACATCGAATCGAAATGGTATCAATATTGGTTGGATAAAGGATTTTTTAGTTCAAAGCCCGATGGTCGCGAACCTTATACTATCGTTATTCCTCCACCCAATGTAACCGGTGTGTTGCATATGGGACACATGCTCAATAATACCATCCAGGATGTTCTTGTTCGTCGTGCACGTATGCAGGGCAAAAATGCTTGTTGGGTTCCGGGAACGGATCATGCTTCCATTGCCACCGAGGCAAAAGTGGTTGGAAAACTGGCTGCCGAAGGTATAAAGAAAACCGATTTGACACGTGATGAGTTTTTGGGTCATGCCTGGGACTGGACACATAAACACGGCGGAATTATTCTGGAACAGCTAAAGAAACTGGGCGCTTCGTGTGACTGGGATCGTACAGCTTTTACCATGGATGAAGCGCGTTCGGAAAGTGTGTTGAAGGTATTTGCCGATTTATATGAAAAAGGATTGATTTATCGCGGTGTGCGCATGGTAAACTGGGATCCGAAAGCGTTAACAG
>WSSedL1CaDRAFT_10000510_pt1 | contig 27355 bp, 20 predicted proteins | sample WetSurSL1Cattail_FD_9464 | JGI IMG/M metagenome (IMG submission 9464)
AATAGCTGCCACTGCCAGCGTTATCGATACCGGTAATTTGGAGGTTATCTCATCAAATACCGGTCTGTTATTCCTCCAGGAATCTCCCAAATCTCCGTGAGCCGCATTCCAGACAAATTCCCCGTAACGCTGCAAAAATGGTTTATTTAGTCCAAGCTTTTCGTTTAATTCTTGCTTTTGTACTTCAGTTGCTTTTGAACCAAGAATTAAAGAAGCCGGATCGCTTGGCGTTAAATCCATAATCCCAAATACAATGAAGGTAACAATCAAAAGCATTGGTATCAGAATCAGTATTCTTTGTAATACGTATTTTCTCATTTCTTGCCCTGTATAATGAACCAGCATTATACTATCCTTTCCTTTATTTGTTTTTATGTGTTTTCTTCTATCTTACAACTGTTATGTATGAATCCTTTTCAGAAATTTTAACTGGGACAGTAATAATCCTGAAATGGTAAATAATACGCCGACAACCGCAGAGCTGCTTATTCTTTCCTGCAGAAACATCGTTGAAAAAACAATAGTTACAATCGGCAAGGCATATAAATAAGCATTCGTCTTCACCACCCCTAAAATATAAAACGCTTTATTCCAAATTCCATAGCAAAGCGCCGATGCTGCACAGCCCATAAATATCAGATGCAAAATTGCCGGAAATCGAACCAACTGTGTTATTTTTTCCGTATCAAAACCCGTAACAGCCAATACCGGAAGCATGGAAATCAGACCATAAAAAAAACATTTTCTTGTGATAATGAGCGGAGGATACTGTTCCAGCTTTTTGATCAGTACCGAGTATACCGCCCAGACAAATGCAGACACAAGTGCAAGTACATCTCCGAGGATATCCGGCTTCCATACATATACCCCATTAAACCCCACAAGCACAATGCCAATAATTGATACAAAAAAACCCAGTATAAATGTATTAACTAATTTTTCCTTTTTATTAACCAGTTTGTTTATTACCGCGGTAAACATCGGTGAAATGCTGACAATGACACTTATACTTGATGCCTGTGTCATGGTCAAAGCCATATTCTGACACAAAAAATATAGGGTTACGCCTGTAATACCACACAAAATGCAATAGAATTCATGTTTTTTTTCTTTCAATTTCATTTTTTTCGGTAACAATATCCAAAGGGTAAGATAACCGAGAAAAAATCTCCAGAACAGCAGTTCCTGCGGTGAGATGATTTCCAATAATCTTTTTGCAGATACCATTGCACCGCCCCACACAACAATACAAAAGCATGCGAGCAGATGCGCCGTTATTTCTTTGTCGGCTTTCATTTCTAGTCCTCCGATTTTATTTTTAAATAAGATTAAGCAACAAGCTGTTTCACTTGTCAGGACTAAGAAACGATGGCGTTTACTGCTCTCAGTAAACGCCATCGTTTCTTAGTCCTCTTTTTTTTCGTCAATATATAACATAAGTATTTTTCTGTAATAACTCATAATTTCATCCTGCATCTTTTTTACATCCTCCGGATTATCGTGTAGTTTTCTTTTATCCAGAAAATCCTTTAAATAACCTTTGTATAGCTGGATTATCATATCACTCAAAAAGCGGATATCCTCCTTTTTGATCAGCCCGTCTTCCACGCTTATATAAAGCATTTTATAATTTCTTTCCGAAAGACTTTCCGAAATGAAGATGCTTTTTAAGGTATCATCAAAGCCTTCCAGTTCTTCCGGAAAAATACTGTAATAATCTGTGATAATATAATTCATCTTCATACTATACTTATTAAAAAACAAGATATCAAACATTTTCGGATCCCGAAAAGAATGCTGTAAAAAGCATTCCCAAGTTCTTAAATACAGCTCAATACTGCTTAAGGACAGCTTTAAAAGTTCATTGACCTCGCTTAAATATTCTTTTAAATATTTCAAACTGACATACAAAAGTAATTCGTCCATATCATTAAAACACCGGTACAAACTGGATGCATTACAATTGATTTCATTTCCCAGACGACGGATGGTTACATTGTTCTTCCCTTCGCTGTATACAATCTCATATGCCTTTTGGATATATCGTTTTTTTAATTCGATTCTTTTCATCGCTTTCTCCCCGTTTTTTTCATTATAATTTCTATATTTTCATTTGTCAATAATTATGTGATCATGATTACATCTTGATTTCATATAGACAAATTATTTCGGGGATCTGCGAAACTACGAATCATACAGCCCGGATGCTTTCCTGAGCCGCTTCTATATTCCTTCCTAGAAGGAAACCATACTCCAATGGATCATCTTCATCTAAAATCCATTCATTCATGCCGGTGATATATGCACTCCCGGTAATCTGCGGAATAATAGCCTTTTTCCCATTTATTTCAACCTCTTGAACCACCTCCCCTTTGAATAACGCACCGGTTATACTTTCATATACAAAGATTTCTCTCAGCTTTAATTTCCCTTTTGCATATAAAGCAGCCAGCTTTGCACTTGTACCGGTTCCGCAGGGAGATCGGTCCGCCTGTGCATCTCCAAAAATAACACAGTTTTTCAAATCCGCTTTTGGATGATCGGCATGGGCATAGAATTCCACTAAATCCACCGTTGTAATATCCAGATAAGGATGTTGTATTATGACTTCATTATTAATTTTATTTCGAAGCTCCATGCCAAGCTCCGTAATTTTATTCATATTGTCCATTGTTAATTCCAGCCCAATTTTGTCTGCATCAACCAGTGCAAAAAAAGAGCCTCCGAAGGCAATATCGCATGAAATCCTTCCATATCCGGAAATATCAATGTGAAGCTCCTCCTTATATAAGAAAGATGGGACGTTTTGCATACTCACTTCTACCGCTTTTCCATTTATCACGGACACCTTAGTACGAATTATCCCGGACGGTGTATCCAATACTACCTCTGTATACGGCTCCGTAATTTTCACCAGACCTGTTTCTACTGCCATAGATGCTGCACCGATACTGCCATGCCCGCACATATTAAGATATCCGCCGCTGTCCATAAAAACTATGCCAATATCCGCTTCAGGATGCACCGGCTTTGTCAATAAGGCACCAAACATATCCCGATGTCCCCTCGGCTCCAGCATCAATGCCTTACGGTAATGATCATAATGCTCCTCCAAGTACTTCTTTTTTTCCATCATGGTTTTTCCGGGTAAATCCGGAAAGCCCTCATATATTATCCGTGTTGCTTCTCCCATAGTATGCGAATCAATGGTCTTAAATAAATGTGCATACGCTGATATCACGGGTTTATATTTCATATTAGCTCCCATCTGCCAGCTTCGCAGAGCTTAACTGTTCCGTCACTGCGTTTCTGAATGAAATTTATACATTATGCCTGTATTCATAGGGGAGTACTTTGCACATACCAAAATGATCTGCTTCTTTTTCCATAAAAATTAAAGTATCTTTTAAAATTGCTGTCTGCATCTCCTTGTTATTCGGTTCGCCTGCATTCGAACCGATCGGTACATGGGGTGCCGTGATTCTCGGTGCTCCCTGCTGTTTTGCTATGGGAGCCAAGGCTGCGATTACGCAGCAAGATATGCCCACCTGCTCACAGCATCTGGTTACAATCGTAGCGGAACGATGACAGGTTCCGCAGCCTCCGGTACAGAGCACAATGTCAACACCCTGAGCTTTTAGCTTTGAGGCGATTTCCGGCCCTGTTTCTTCCCTAAACTTGTCTACATAGCCGCCTCCGCCCATAAAGCCGTACATTTCCTCTGCCAAACTTCCGATAAAGCCTTCCTGAACCAGCTCCCTCAAACGGTCAAGCGGAAACATTGCATTTACATCCTTATTAATATCCGAATTATCAAATCCGCCGTGGGTCACCATAAGCTCGGAGGTGGAAATATCGGACGGAATGGCACGATAAGAATAATCACCTGACGTATGAAAGGGCTTCTGTGATTTTTGATGAATTCCTCCCGCTGTAATAAATGCTACTTTACATTCGCTTAATGGCTTTGCAAGTGGCGTCCATACCGGATCCGGCGTAATCGGGACAAAGATTTCTGACTGCATTCCTTCTATTACTGTTAATTTCATAAGTTCCCTCCATTATATATTCACGTTTTTCAAACAGGCCGTTACATAAGTTAATCCTCTATCACCTGCATATAACTGAAATAAAATTCTACCTTAAGGCCTGGCTCTAATTGCTTGTCTGTAAAAACCCAGCGTCTTGGAACTGTAATGACCCCAAGCCTGCCCTGAATATCCACTTTAGCGGCAGTGTCATTTACGGAAACGATTTTACCTTTCATAAGAACCGGATTTAACTCATACTGCATGTTTCCACCTGCTTTCTGCTGTTTTACAATCCCAGAAGAAGATTATTGTTATCAATCACATCCTGTGACCACTTTTTAGGGGCCGGCTTTATTTCTACTCCCATCATCTTATTCTTAAGCATCTGAATGGATCGCAGTGCATCCTTCTCACAGATTTCCGAACAGCCTGCAATTTCGTTTTCAAAGCCACCCTTGTCTTTGTTAATCTCAATCATCGCATCCGCATACATGTTACCAACAACCAGCTGTCCCTGATATGCACAGAAGGAAACGCCGACGACAGGTATATTTCTCTTTCCGATTTGATTGATATGTGATATGAAATCTATATGATTATTCCCAAAGCCTTCTGTTGTTACAATCGCTCCCTCGGCCTCCAAGGTTTCCACCCATGCGCCCAGTCTTTCGGATACGAAGGTTTTCTCATCATTAACCTGAGGACTTCCTACGAAAATAACACCGATAAAATTCAGTTCCTTATCATTTGCAAGTTTTTCAACCAATGGCTCTCTAAAATAATGACGTGTCATTTCTTTAGTTGCCGGTCCGATACAGGTCAGAGCATGAATCCCTCCGTCTCGAACCTCATTCGGTGAAAGCATCAGCGGCACATTTCCAAGATCCACATTTTTCTGTCCGCCAAGGACACCGCATGGCTCGGTTGGACAAAGGATATTGTCATGCATCGCACCCTGTCCCATGATTTCTTTTATAAGCACGACTCGCGGCCTTCCGTACTTTTTCACATCCTGACAGAGCTCTTCCCGCGCCGGAGCATCCTTTGCCTTCTTTAGAGCCTCCCTAACAGATTGGATGATTACATCTTCGCATTTATGAGCTGCATAAGGTCCGCGCCGTTCCATACCGACCAATCTTTGTATTTTTGTTTCCACTCGGATAATAATATCTGTTTCATCCGCACATCCGGGATTGCCAAATGCCATTTTTTCATCCAGAAAGCCTTCCGATGAACCGAATTCATGTACTTGGGTACCGTCTTCATCTACGCCTGTCAGCATAAATACAGCGCCCTCCATTACATTCGTAACTCCTTCGCCCAGAACTCCCTCCACTTTCGTGGCAATCGGGCAGACATCCATAATCGTATCCGTATTAATGTGACGGCCGTTCGGTTTGATCACATCCATTTTAATCTCCTTAATTAATGGATCGGCCTTGATTGCCTCCTTTAATACAGCTTCATCTATTGTCAGTACTCCGTTTTCAAATTTAGTTTCCGAACCGATTAACACATCGCTCACTTTATAATATTTTTTTATTAAGGATCTTACAATTTTATCTACTTTTTTTTCTTCGATAATCTCTTCCTTAATATCCGCCGTCCTGCCTGAAAAACCCTGTGCAAACAGACTCGAATAAGGGATATCCAAAGATAATCCTTTTAATTCTTCGATTTCAATATGTATCATGCCTTCTTTCCCTATCCCCCTGCTTTTATTTTCTTCCTTCTTCGTCCTGATTTCTACCTTGTCAGCTACTGTTGCTTCTTTTACAACTTTTATTTCCTTTGCCCCATCGATCATCGAGGGCAGTATCGGTGTTAAAGCCTCACAGTCTGTCAGCAGTGTCGCTCCCAGAACCTGCTCAATCACAAGTCCTTCCTTGCTTAAGGTAAGCAGACCCGCTTCCTCCATATCCTCAAAAAGGCTGGGATCCTCTAAATCTGCTGCCCCAATGACAATACCTTTGCCGCGCCGACAGCAGAAAATCGCAGGATCTTTTAAATGAGCTTTCAGCGTTTCGTTTGTAATAGACATATTCTTTTCTCCTATTCCTTTAATTTTGTTATTATTTTGGTGCCGTTACTGATTTTCTTCCGTTTTATGATATTTACGTATCAATCTATGGTTTACTGCACGCAAGACCTGATCTGTACAGTGGAAAACCTTTAACCCTAGCTTTGGTGCACAGGACATAACGGTATTGGTACAGTCAGTACAATTGCTGATCAGCACCGCTTCGGCTCCTGCTTTCTTTAGCTTCATTATTTTTTCCACCTGCCCCGGACAATGCCCCGGATTTTCACACTTTAAGGCTTCTCCATGCTTAACTGCCTGTTTGCAGTATTCTGTACCGCATACTCTGCTTCCCATGCTAACCGCTATTTCTTCTAGTCTTCTTTCATCTGCTCCGCAGGCACATACTAAAAGTCCAATACTTCCAGTTTCATGAAAAAAGCATTCCGATACAATCAGACCCCCTGTTGTTTTTTGGACCGCTTCCTCCGGTGTGGTTCTTTTGCCGGTAAACGGACCTCCCATAATTATTTCTCCGAACTCATCATTAAGCCCGCCAGCCTGTTCAAATACACCGGAAACCTTCTTTCCCACCGGTACATTTTTAATAATTCGAATGCTTGCATTCTCCTTTAATTTACCAGCTACGGTAATGTCTTTATCTATCAATGGCTTTTTCTCTACAATAGCCTCCCGGATACGCAGTGCTGTTTCTGCATTGAATATCACCGCATCTGCCTGGGAAGGCAGTGCATCAGTTGGAAGCAGAATATGCAGAGTATCCCGGATGATAGCTCTTTCTTCGCCCGTCGGATACATATCCTCCAGTTCCACTATCTGATATCTTTTCTCTTTATCTGCTGTCTTTAACGCAGCAATTGCTTTTTTATGAATTTTTTTAATTGCTATCATCCCTATTTTCACCTGCAGTAGCTCCAGAATAATCTGAAGGGCTTCCAGTAATTTTTCAGCATCCTCTTCAATTCTTGCGATGTTATGTGCTAGAACAGGTTCGCATTCTACTGCATTGATGATCGCTGTTCCCTTACTGCTAAGCCTTGTTCTTAATTTTACGTCTGTTGGAAATCCCGCACCTCCGAGCCCTATTAGGCCGGCTTCTACTACCAGCTCCCATGGCGTTTTTCCTTCCAGCTTCTTGTAGGAAGAAAAATCTGTTCCGGTTTCCCTTATCACGATTTCTTTCTCGGTCACCTGCAATACCCGCCCTGTTACACTGCTGTGAAGATTGGCTCCAAGACTCTTTGGCTTAGCTGCAATCAGCTCTCCTCGTTCCACTGTATCACCCGCTTTTACTACTGCCTGCGAGGGAGACCCTATGTTTTGTTTTAGATAAAATATAAAATCTTCTGCCATCATATCCATTCTTTCTGCATAATAAAAGGCGACAGATACTTTCGTATCTTGTCACCCTCGACCTTTACTCTTTTATATAGGAGCATCATATCTCATTTTTATTGATGAGTAAAGTTCCGATTTGAAATGTTATATATTCATTTTCTTCATGTTTAAGATTGACGACAATAAGGAAATGACCTATACTAAATAAGATGAAACAGCATACTGTTTCATCTTATTATAAATAAAGGGAAGTGGACTCAGATTATGGATATTAATAAATACCGTCTTTTTGCGGATGTTGCAGAGACAAAGAATTTTACCAGAAGCGGAGCTCGGCTTGGTTATTCCCAATCCGGTGTAAGCCATATATTAAAAAGTGTTGAAGCCGAACTTGGTTTTCCGTTATTTATACGGACAAAGTACGGAGTCAGCCTTACAGCTAATGCAGAACTTCTGCTTCCTCTGATCCGAACGATACTCTCCGAATCAGAAAAGCTGGAACAGACCATTCATTCCATACATGGACTTGAAACCGGAAAGCTGACTATCGGTACTTATTCCAGCATTTCCGTCTACTGTCTTCCCTCCATTCTTCATGAATTTAAGGAACAGCATCCTCAGATTGATATTTACTTAAAGGAAGGGGGAGCAGATGATATTCTTCAATGGATTGACGGAAACGTCGTTGATCTCGGCCTCTTAAGCGTGCCTCGTTTCCGTACGCTGGACTGGATTCCCCTTGGTAAGGACCCTCTTATGGCAGTCCTTCCGAAGGATTATCCGATTTCAGAAGAGAAAGAATTTCGAATGGAGGATTATGAAGGAAAGCCTTTTATCATCTCAGCGGCAGGAACCGATTATGACATTCACTATGCTCTGGAAAGTTCCGGTATTCATCCGAATCTGAAATATTCTTCTATGGATGATCATGCCATTATCTCTATGGTCATCCATAAGCTTGGAATCAGTATACTTCCGAAGCTGATCCTGACAGATTTTGAAGATAAACTGACACTGCTTCCCTTAAAGCCTTTTTATTACCGCGAGCTTGGAATCGGGATGCGTTCTTATGCGGATCTATCTCCCGCTGCCAAGAAATTTGCAGACTTTACAAAGGAAAAACTATCCTTATTTCCCAATCTAGCTGATAAAGCCACATCAACCAGAGATTCGGCCGGTACCGTGTATCGAATTTCCAGTCACCCTGTACTGTCCAGTGGAATAAGTCCGGAAACATGTCAGCGTGACCGGTAACCGCAGCATTCCTCTAATGCAATCACTTTATTCCGTGACCAAGGCATATGCGGATATTTTTCGAATCCTCCAAGTGATCAGCATGGACAATAAGTAGGAGAATACAATAGTGGAAACGCAGAAAGCAGTTACCCAATATGGATCTACGATAAATCCGGCTTTCATAACTCCCATACTTTTCATGGAAAGCGAAATCAACGAGTTTGTATATAATGCACCTAAAATCGTTCCGATTACCACACCTATGACAATAGGAATCGTAAAGCTGATTGAAAGTTGGTTCATCAATTGATAAGTGGTATATCCAATTGCTTTTTGGATGCCAAGCTCCCGTTTTTTGCGAATCACTGAGGAGCTGATGACAAAATATAAAACCAACGTGACTACAAGCAATGTAATAATAAGCATAGCAAGCCCCATTGCGGCTACAACATTCTGATAAGATGCCATCCCCTCTGCCATTTCCTTATCGAAATCTATTGCTGTCAGCAACATACTCTTATCAAATTCACTCTCTAATTTATCGACGAATTTTCCGGCATCTGTTCCTTTATCCAGATAAATATATAAGGACTGGTGTTTAAAATTCGGGTTAAGCCGCTCATAATCTTTTGCCAGAATGGACGTGCTCAATCCACCCATCTGAGAACCATTTGATAGTCCTACCACTTTAAACTGTTCTTCATTTTCACCATAACGGACAGTGACAGTATCACCTATGGTTTTATCCAGTCTTTTGGCTAATATTCCGGCAAGAGAGATTTCATTCTTATTTTCAGGATACCGTCCTTCATACACTAACTTAGTCTCTTTTCTATCATAATTGTCCATTAAATAAGCAACAACTTCACCACCATCGACTTTTACTTTTACTTCATCTAAATACTGCACTTTCCGAACATTATCCATGCTTTCGATGGTTTTCACTGCTTCCGTTTGATTCTTCTCCGGATTAAGTACCGCAATTACGTTACTTATTTCCATACCCGGAACCTCCGCAAAAGCTTTTGTATCAATCGTTGTATTGTAATACATAATCACGCCGAATACTCCGCTAAATGTGACTGCGATAAGAATAACAATGATCATCACATTTTGCTTCATACTTTGCAAAACGGATTTAAATGCCAATGTAATCGGTAGATTGCCTTTTGCCTTTTCAAGTTGAAGATGATTTCTTTTATACTTGCGGGCAGTAGTTTCCCCACGCAACGCATGAATGGGATTTAACTTGCTGATACGATGCGCTGCTAAAAATGCTATCAATATAACTATTAACAATAATATGAAAAATGCTGCACCACTAATACCACCATCAAAACCTTGTTTCCATTTAAGTCCCGATTGTTGTTCAAACACAGCTGATACTGCGGGTAGTGCAGGGTAAGAAAGAGCAACTCCGATCAGACTTCCAATGCCCGCAATCAATGTAAACTGTAATATAACTGAGAGGATAATTTGCCTGCTTGTATAACCGATCGACTTTAATGAACCTATTTTCATGATGTCTTCTTCTATGCTGTTAATAATTCTAAACCGAACAACCAGTACGCAGACAATCACAATAATCATTGCAAACATAACCATCATAGCCGCGACCATGGAGGCCATCATACAACGGGCTAATTGAATCAGTTCAAGGTCAATGACCACAAGCATAGTCGACGGATCAGCTGCCATTAACGAAGCCGAATTTAAATTCAGTATTTCACGGATACCGTTTTCAATTACAGGTATGTTTTTCACGTCATCTAAATTAGTAAATACAACATGCGTAAGGTATTCAGGTTTACTTAAAATACCCTTCACCTTCTGATAGGTATCTTCCGGCAGATAAAAGCCAATATAGCCAGTGTCGGTCGAACTGAAGTAGATGTCCTCGGTATAACCCTTCACCGTAAAGGTTAGCGTTTTTTCTGCTTTTGATTCTTCATCTGTATAGTTAAGTTCAATTTTATCATTCAGCTGATAGCCGCTAACAGCCTTAAAAATATCCGGAACATAAACAGACATGTCTTCTGCCGGTAAATGTTCGCCAACGTATTTCCACTTGCTTATCCCTCTTTTTTCATCCATATTACTGAACATAATGGGGAAGGACTTTTCTTCACCATTGGACAAAATATTTGCATCCAGCACAATCCCATCATTCGTTTGCGTTTGCTTTACATGTTCATTTTCATCAATATAACTTTTCACTTCATTCGTGTATATCTTATCCGGTATCGCAAAATATACATCTGATGGTTTGAGTTCACCCTTCAGATTGTTAAAAAAACTACCGTAATTGATAACAACTAAAAGGCCCGAGTTTAGAAGCAGTGCCGCTAAGACAAACATTATCACCAAAGTCGTGGAGGCTGATTTTGTTTTTCGTATATTCGCTATTGCATGTATCCATAGTTTTTTCACATTACCACCCCATTTCAGAAAGGAAAGACTGGAGTTTTTCATGTCGTAACTTATTACCACTCACATATTTACCCAAATTACATTCACCACTGATTACACCGTCTTTTATGTAAATAATCCGGTTGCCACGTCTGGCAGAATGTAGATCATGTGTAACCATAATAATGCTTTGACCACCACTATTAATATCGGTCAAAACATCAAGCACCGCATTTCCCGCTGCAGAATTCAATGCTCCTGTAGGTTCATCAGCAAAAACGACTCTCGGCTTGTTAATCAAAGCGCGAACGATGGCAGCACGCTGATTTTCTCCACCCGAAAGCTGATTCGGAAATTTTCTCCATATCATTTCAGTTAAACCAACCTTTTGAAATAATTCTTTCGCATTAGCAACAATAGACTTTTTATCACCACTGACTAAATAACCGCTTGCTAAAATATTATCCATAATGCTCATGTTATCAAGCAAGAACATTTGCTGAAAGACAAATCCGCAGTTTTGCCTGCGAAATACCGCTAACTTGTCGTTATTCAAATCAGCAATCTCAGCGTCAAAAAAACGAATAGCTCCGCTTGTCGGCCTGTCCATTCCTGATAAAGCATAAAGCAAGGTAGATTTACCTGCCCCTGATGAGCCCATTATAACAGTAAAATCCCCTTCATAAAATTCAATGTCCAGATTTTTTAATACCTGCTGCTCTTGCGTTCCGGATTTAAAACTTTTGTTGAGTTTATTTGTCTTTAATATAACCTTTGCCATTCTTTCTCTCCCTTTAAGTTGTTTTTATTAGGGACTGTAATACCAAGAAACAAATTCTTTCATTCGCTGGTGTAATTCCAATCCTTATTACATTAATTTCATTATATTGGTAATAATTAAAATGTAAATAGCTATATCTTAAGAGGTAAGTTTTTGAAAGTAAGAGGTAAACTTTTTATTATAAAACAGATTATATGATTACATTAAAGCAAATAGGCTATCTGAATTTTAATTCTGAATTAAGTAGGAGACTTATGAACCCCTCGCTTTAGGATGTATTATTTTAAGATTAGCAGCCCCTTCCCTGTAAAAAGGACAGGCAACACGCATATTCTACTGCGTTTGTCTGTCCTTTTTACACTATTTTTATATAATTATAACCGTTTCCTTTGATTCACTCCTCGATGATTTTGAATTATCCAATTAATATTTATAAATTAGTGCCTTACTCTTAAGCTTATAACTATCATCCTCTGTTTCATTTTTTGTTCCAAGACTATAATATACAACAAATTCTTTCCTATCTTCCATGATTACCATTTGTTGTATCTTGCTTAAATCATATCCCTCGAATTTCGTCTGCTGTTCCATTAACACCTTGCCTGTCTTGGCATCATAAGCTCGCAGTATTAATGGTGAATTATCAGAAAGCTCCATTCTTTCTACTGTAACAAATATATTTCCTTCCTCTGACACATGAATCAGCTGACTTTCATTTTTACTCTCTAACTTATAACCGCCTAATTCCCCTTTATCATCAATCGTTGCAACAATTCCACTACCCTCATGATTTCCGGGAAGTAAGCCTTCAAAAAACATGGCATATTGATCGGACAATAAGAAGTCCTGATCTACATCAGCCTCATAGAATTTCATATTTTCACCATCAGTACCTACTGCACCAATTCCATCTACCTGCTTCTCTTCCGTCAGATACTTACTTCCCGCAAAATACAAAAGTTGATTATCCTTACTAAACTGAAGAGAATAAATATATACATTTCCTTTAATTGATTCTGGATACTCCTTATATAATTTACAAATCTCCTTCTTCTCATTCTTCTCTAAATCATATAAAAATAATGCTCCATATCCTCCCTCACGACAATAATTCACATATGACAAGTATCGCCCGTCCCAAGACAGTGCAACAGGATCAATCATTGATGATTCATCTCGTTCCATTAATTTAGAAACATCTACCGTCTTAGTTTTCTTTAAATTATCATCATAAAAAACTATTTGAACTGCATCTTTCGCGAAGGTCTCATACTTTATGGCATAACCACTATCTAAACAATATAATTTTATATTAGTAGCTGTATTTATATATGATTCACTTTCATTAATAACTTCATTTTTATTGATATCATATTTACATAACTTTGAAGCATTATCATAATACAAGTAAATTCCATTACCTGCATATTGGGTTTCCACTGCAATATTTATATCTGGCAATCGTTTTGTAAGCTCTTCAAGTTCACTGCCACCTATTTTAACATTTTTCAATATTTCTTGTGTATCTGCGATTTCTTTTTCAGCATAATTGGCTTCTTTTAAATCGTTAATCACCATCATACTGCTTGTTTTTTCGCCATTTTCTAATACCTTTTCTCCTTTGGCATCTTCCACTAATGTAGTAATTGCATACACTGTGTTGATTCTGCCATAATTGCTAATGTCCAAAGGAATATTACAAGTATCGCTTTCACCCGACTTAACTGTACATTCCAAATAATCCTTTTGTTCAATTTTAACAGGCTTATTATTAATGTACAAAACAGTACGATACTTGCCCTCCTTCTCTCCCTTAATTGAGATAATAAAGTTAGCCACTCCATTTTTTGCTACAACATATCCTGCATCGGTTTTTCCAGATAGAACTTCACCAGGTTTTACTTCGGAAGTCCATGAACCCTGATATGCTAGATATTTTGTTTTAATTGTACTATCTTCTTGGAATTCAATCGTCACGGGATTAGAGGAAGTCGACATTCCCGAAAAATCATAACCGACATAGGATTCATCCTTTGGTTGGTAATCAGGATTGATTACTTGTACAAAATTAAGAGTTAAATTATCGCCTTTTTTCCCTTTCACCGGTGTGAAAACGAAAGAAAAATCTGCTTCTCCAGTATCTGCCACATTAAATACATGCATATATTCTTCCTCTTTTGATAGGGTTTTACCATTCATTTTTACCTGGTATGGTTGAGCAATTCCATCAACGAGTAATAACATTCCACTAACAGAGCCAACGCCGCTTCCTGTTAATTTATAAGGGATTTCAAGTTGTTCTCCACGGTACACATACGAAGTTGCATTTGTTGGTATACCAATTGATACACCTCCCCCATTCTTTACTTCTTTACTCCTATTTGCTAATAGATCCAATATATTTACTCCATAAGCTGCATAACTTATGGTGGGCACAGCAATCATAATTCCAAGGATGACACAGGCAGCTAATGCAATTTTTTTACTTATCGTTCTATAGTTTCTATTATCTTGCTTGGCTGTTTTCAATTTAATTTTCTGAAGTGTATCACTACACAAATTTGCACGCATTTTATTTTTCTTCACTTCATAAATGTACTCTTTCTTCCACTCGTCCATAATTATCTCCTTCTATTCTTTCTTTTAAAAGTTTCCTGGCTCTGCTAAGTTTTGATGCAACCGTTCCATATTTCATAGCAAGTGAATGACCAATTTCTTCTATTGACATATTCTCATAATAGAATAAATGTATGATCACTCTATATTTTGCGGGAATACTTAATACATATTGGTATATTTCACTGTTACCTTCGTCCTCCATAGGATATGATCTGGTATCCTCACTTACTTCATATGGTTTGGTATGACGGAACCAGGCTGATTTCCATAAGTCCTTACATTTGTTAACAGTCATTCGAATAAGTAAAGCCTTAAGATGTTCTTCACTTTCAACATCAATATTTTTCTCAATCATTATCAAAAACACTTCCTGAAAAACATCTTCTGCATTTGCTTTATTCTTTGTCTGAGATAATGCCAGCTGGTACACCATATCTCCATATTTCTTCATAATAATCTCAACAGTATTAATACTATTTGCTTCCACGGTTTCCAACTCCTTTCATAAGGAATACGATTGCAATCAAAAAATCTATGCATTTCTATTTAAATAATTTTGTTTTTTCTTAATTATTCTTAATTACATAATATCGTCTCTTTTTGAACGTTTCTCACAGTTAACCAATCGTTCTTATGAACATATTATAGCATGTACCCCTCACACTAGGATGTTCTATTTTTGATTGATAGCAGACCCAAATACGAAAAAATTAATTACCATTTTAGTTATTGTGGTGCTTGTCGCATTCATCTGTTTTGCCATCTATTATTTAATTAAGAATAAATACTCACCCGCAAGGTTTTCTGTTGTTAAGTTTACAAAAGTATAAAAAAAGCCCCTCGATATGTTCCCACAAACACATACCGAAGGGTAGAATCAATAATAATACGGGGGTGTAACTGGATTGCTTATATGCGTTTAAATACCGGAGAGTACTCGATTGGTGCATCAACTGTTACCGTTATGCCGCCGGTATATTTTTCTCCGGTAGAGGTCAATGTCCACTCACCTGCAGGAAGATATACATCTCTCTTGAATTCATTCAGATGAAGAATCGGCGCTACCAGATATTTGTCACCAAACATATACTGATCCTGAAGTTCCCAACATTTCTCATCTTCAGGAAATTCATAGAACATGGTGCGAAGCAAGGGAGAGCCATTCGTATGAGCTTCTTCATAAAGCTTTTTGATATAATCATGCATACTGATACGGATATCATAGTATTTCTTCATGATCTTATAATTGTCTTCCCCATAACTCCAAAGCTCATTTGGCTGGCCTGTATGAAGGTAGCCGCCACCCCAGTCTCTGTTATCCAGCGGTGGAATGTTGTAAGGACCTCTGTCCCCGTGCATACGCAGTACAGCGGAATACACAGCGAACTGATACCAACGAATTAGGAGATTTCTGAAATCAGGATCATTGACATCATCTGTCATGAAGCCACCGATATCTGTCGTCCACCAGGGAATACCTGCAAGTCCCATGTTCAGACCGCACTGTAACTGATCAGCGAAGGCTTCAAAGGTACTTGGCACGTCACCGGACCAAACCACATTGCCATACTTCTGGGAGCCTGCCCAGGCACAGCGAAGCAGATTTACAACAGGCTTATTTTCCTTACTCATCTCATCATAAAATAAGCGACTGTACATCTGAGGATACATATTGCTGATACTCAAGGCAGGTCCATCACAATATCTGTAATTCTCAAAATCATACACACCATAATCCGGTTCAGAGTTATCCAACCAGAAAGCATCGATACCAAAATCGTAGTAATTTTTCTTGCATACTTCCCATACATACTTACGTGTCTCGGGATTAAAAGGATCAATTTCCACACAATCGCCCTGATAATCATAGGTCTGTGCAGCGCCACGCTCTGTCTTGATCAGAAGTCCTCTTTCCATCATCGGACCAAAGTTTTCACTCTTACGATCCACAGAAGGCCATACAGATACGATAACCTTGATTCCCATAGAGTGAAGCTCCTCCACCATAGCCTTAGGATTCGGCCAGTACTGTGTATCGAATTTCCAGTCACCCTGTACTGTCCAATGGAAAAAGTCAATGACGATCTGCTCAATCTTAATGCCTTCCTTCTGATACTGATGAGCAACAGTCAAAACCTCATCCTGGGTTCTGTAACGCAGCTTGCATTGCCAAAGACCCATCAGATCTTCCGGAAACATGTCAGCGTGACCGGTAACTGCGGTATAGTTTGCCAGAATCTGCTTCGGTGCATCTGCCACAGTGATCCAGTAATCCATCTTCTCGGTAGATCTTGCAATCCACTCTGTATAGTTCTTACCAAAGGTTACACGACCAACAGCCGGGTTATTCCAAAGGAAGCCATAGCCTAAGGAAGATACAGCAAAAGGTACAGAAATCTGAGAATTACGCTGTGCCAATTCCAATACACAGCCCTTTAAGTCCATATCATTTTGCTGATATTGACCCATACCAAAGATTTTCTCACCTTTATTACTTTCAAATTTTACATTCAAAGAATATTCGTTTCCGCCAATGATTCCCTTCCACTCGCGGTTAATCACTTTCAAGCAACGGCTCTCTTTCGAAATGGTTCCATCATACATACGGAAATATTCACGAAGGAACAACTTATCGTCTTTATAAAACGAAATGATACCCACAAAATTCACAACTGCCTTAATACGACCATTCGTGAATGAAGCAATCTCCCTCTGATCAATGGTTCCATCGCCTACCCAATGATCTTCCTTTTCAATCTTTACACTGCTATCTATATTCTCTATATTTTCTGTCAATGCCCAGTCATTTCCATTAAACTTGCCAAACATGGTAGTACGTACTCTGACGGAATCCTTACCCCAGGCTTCGATTCGCCCCATTTCGCCATTTTGGTAAAACACCAATGCTCCATTGTCATCTAAAAATTTCATAGTACATCCTCCTATATATCAATTGATTTTTTGGATTACAATGATATAATAATCTATAAACAATTACATTTCTTCTGAAATACTATATATTTATGATGCTATTCTATGATTTAAGTTGTAATTCAGATTGTTATCCATGGAGGTCAGATATGAAATCTACGATAATTGCATCTCAAGGTAATAAAGAACAGCGCCAACACAGTTCCCCATTAATTCCCTACAGTATCTATGAATGCCATATACCGGATTCATTTCCCAACGTGCCTATGCACTGGCATAACGAGTTTGAAATTGATTATGTATTACAGGGAAAGGGTGATTTCATCTGTGGAGACGAACACTTTCCTGTATACCCTGGAGACGTGATTATGATTTCTCCCAATATGTTGCATGCCGCCTACCCTTCTTCCAATATGAATCTTAATTATATTGCCTTTGTATTCCACGCCAACATGCTCGGGCTTGAAAGCAATGATCGCAGCAGTACCCATTGTATACGCCCTCTTATCACAGGACAACTGCGTGTAAATATGAAATATGACTTGGGTCACCCTGATTATTCGGTCATACACTCCCTGACAGAGACAATCGTAAGCTGCGCATACAAAAACAATCCATATGATGACCTTTTATTAAAAAGTACTCTATTGCAACTCTACTGGTATTTTGAAAAGAGCGATAATCTGTCTTCCTTTCAGGGCAATGATATCAGTTATTCTTCCCTCATCCGTCCGGCTCTGGAGCATATGACCTATCACTATATGGATTCCATCACAATCAACGAGCTTGCAGCTAAATGCGCTATCAGTGCAAGTCACTTCATGAACTCCTTTAAGAAAGCCGTTGGCTGCAGCGCGATTGAATTTCTGACCCATCTCAGGATCAAGGCTGCATGTACAGCGCTAACAGAGACAACAGATGACATATCGACTATCTCCTACAGCTGTGGCTTTGACAACCTGTCTAATTTTAATAAGCAATTTAAAAAAATCACAGGAAGTTCGCCTCGGGAATACCGTAAACGATAAAAAGAGGCAATGAAACTTACCATAACTAACCCCGCTTGTAAATCGAGATAAGACTAAATGTTTTCCTAAATTAATAACTCTGTATCACTCATCTCAGCTCTTATCGATTACAAAGGCACTTCCCAATGTGAATTATATTCAATTTGAATCAATATTACATATAAACTCGCCAACTCCAATGCCGATTGCAAAGACAAATTTACCGTGGAATTCAAGTCTGGCTTGACGGTGGATGTGGAAGGATAATATTCTTATTAATCTTAAACAGTTCCCAACAAACCGCAAACACTTTTAAATCAGAGTTTCATTATTGACAAAACCGATATGATAAGCTAAACTGATTATAAGTAATACCGATTACAAGTAACGCTTACTATATTTTGGAGGTTAGTGATGAATATAGAAGAATCCTTAGGGTTTAAGCTGGCAAAAGCATCGCAGCGTATGTTTGAACTTTTTGCAACCTGCCTTGATCAAGCTGGTATTACATCAAAGCAAAATGGAGCAATGCTAATTATTCATAAGTATCAAAACATTACGCAGAAAGAGGTTTCCATTCTTCAAAGAGTAGACCAAACAACTATGGGGCAAATTATCGATCAGCTTGAAGAGAAACATCTCGTCATGCGTATCATGCACCCGGCGGATAGACGCGCTTACTGTCTCGTTTTGACCGACGAAGGGAAAGAACTCATAACCTCCCTTTGGGTCGAAATGAAACACTGCGAGGATATATTTCTGCAAAAGTTGAACAAAGATGAAATCACGCAGTTATTCAAATTGCTTGATATAATTGAAAAGGAGTAAAAAATCATGAGCAAAATGGATTATTTTAAAGCGAAAATCGAGGCGACTATCAGCCCAATGGACTTTATGCAGGCAGCAAAAACCGAACCGGACAAGTATTTACTTGTTGATGTGCGAAATGCCCCGCCGCACCTAATGAAAGAAAAGGTTGCCGGAGCTACCCATATTCCTTTGATGCAACTGCCGGACAGACTAGGTGAACTGCCGAAAAGCAAAACAATAGTTGTTTACTGTTGGGATACCTGGTGTAACATGGCAGCTAAGGCAGCGATTATTCTATTGGAAAACGACTACGACGTTCTTGAATTATCGGGAGGTATCGCGTCATGGAGATCAATGGCATTTCCTACCGAAACCGTTGAATAAATATTATGCAGCCCACCGCCAATACGGAATACAACGAGCCGTTCGTCCAGCGGCTGATTGAAAAAGTCACTATCTACGAGAACAAATTCACCGTGGAATTCAAGTCCTGTGTGGTGGATGTGGATGAATATGTCTGAAAATAAAGAAAGCACTCTACGAAATTACAACGTAGAGTGCTTTCTTTAGCCGTAGTTTGTGAATTGAAAGCTTATATTAAACTCTTCAGTCTTTTAGCCCTTTCAAAAGCCAAAAGTAAAAACTCCTCTGGTGGTTTCCGACCAATCAATCGTTCCGTCAAACGGTAACCGGTGCTGATCGTCAATACCGCCGTTGTCATGCAAATGTAGAGACATCAAACGTGAGCCATGATTATCAATAATTACCCTTTCACATACCTGAAAATTATCAATTCTTTATTAATGAATCTTAAATACACGTACCGCATCTTTCAAATCCTGTGCATCATCACTGAGCTGCTGTACAACATTATTTAACCTATTTACTTCTTTCAGCTGATTCTCAGCAGTAACACTAAGTTCTTCTGTAGCCGCTGCAGTCTCCTCAGCTGTAGCTGAAATACTTTCGATTGCCCTTAGGGTATCATTCTTTGCATTCTCAATACCTTCTACACCTATTGAAATTTGATTCAGATTATTGGTCAAGCTCTCAACATGCTGATTAATATCTATAAATACACTTATTGTAGAGTTTAATGCATCCTCCTGTGATGTTACAGTGCTCTCAGCATTTCTTGCTGTCTTAACCGTCTTTCTTGTCTGATCTTCAATTCTTTTTATAATTATAGCGATCTCATTGGAAGATATAAGTGATTGATCTGCCAATTTGCGGATTTCTGCGGCTACTACTGCGAAGCCTTTACCAAATTCACCAGCTCTCGCTGCCTCGATAGAAGCATTCAGGGAGAGTAGGTTCGTCTGTTCTGCTATTGAATTAATGGTCTCTATGATACCTTCGATATGCTTGGATTCTGTCTCCAGATTCTCAATATTGCTTATAACGCTACTTGTTATGTCCTTCGTATCCTTAGCTTTCTTACTAAGAGTATCAATGATTTTCATACCATTTCCTGCAATTTGCCTCGTATTACTAGCAATCTGCTCGATATTATGAGTACTACTGTACAGATCATTAATCTTGTCAGACAAATCCGCCATCTGGTTCAGGCAACTTTCGGAATCTATAGCCTGTTGTGACACACCCTGTTCAATATCATTTGCGGCTTCCGAAATATGCTTTGTTGCATCTACTAGGATTCTGGAACTTTCCGATACAACTATCGATGATGTTGATACCGTATCACTGGTACCCATCATCTTTCTGATTAGTTGATGCATGCTATCAATTACATCGTTAATGCTCTTTCCTAGGATTTGAAATTCGTCTTTTCTTTTTATTCGTGTATAATTAGTCAAGTCACCTGACTCTATTTTATGAAGCACTCCATTCACATTAAGGATAGCTTTGTTAAATCCTGAAGCGATAAACGTTCCTAAAACAATGGCTATAATACTTGCAAATATAACGATAAAAATAGTGTTATACTTTACTCCATCCGCTTTCTTAATAATCACACTCTCCGGAATTAAAGAACATACTATGCTACCATTACTGTCCATCTTTGTGTATGCAAATAAATAATTTTTCCCATTGAATGTAACATATTTACTTCCATCATTCGCTTCTATGTCTGTAATAGTATTTTGATAATAGGACTGATTTGTAAACTTAAAACCATCAGGAACAGTTCCGGAAATGATTTCTTTACTGTCACCAGTAATAAACGCTACAACCGTACCATCCGGGAAATTGCTGTTAGAAATAGTATCGGTTATAAATTTATAAGATACATCTATAACGATACACCCCGTTGGTTCCAGATGTATATTATTCAGATAAGTAATGTAGCTTAGAGCATATGATGAACCACTACTTCCTGATAAATCATCAAGATAAGGATGATTACCAATCCATATTCCATCTCCACCAGCTGCCTTAAGTAGAGTACCTTCACCGTCAGTCATAAAATCACTATATTTCAGATTTGAAGCATCCATCTTATTACTGGAGAATGGTGTTCCATAATCAGATAGGATATAAATATTTGAAATATAATCGAAAGTTGAAATATCTTTTAATACAGAAGACTTCACTTCACTTTGATGAGTTAATTCCTCTGATTTTTTATTATTATAAAAACCCGAGTAATAATTTATCATTATCTCATTTGAGTTTAAAGCAATTGCCTTCTCAGAGATCGTTTCAGTTCCAAATTTTATATACTTTGCCATATAATTCATGGTTGACAAAGTTGTGCTTTCATAGCTTTCAATTAAGCCCTTTGAAGATATAAGATATGAGAGTATACCTAAAGAAATTATCAGAAGCACTGGAACCGAAAAACTAAGAATTAATTTTACTCGAATACTATTTAGCATATTAAGTAAATTTTTAACGCCATGCTTTTTACTCTCATAATTTTTCCGAATAGTATCTTTCTTTTTTATATCTTTTTCTTTTCCGTTGTACATTCTTTCCCCTATATTCCTTTCATCTATTTTACATAAGTAAATAGTTACATATCATAAACACTCGTCCTGTATTTATAAAATACATTCCAGAAAATTCTCTTACTTTCATGCTAAATACACAAAGGACTTATGGTTCTACTATACTTCCTGCGAAGCACCGTTGAAAACTCCACTATTATCTTGCATGTTAATACATACTAATATAAACGGTTTATTCAAAAGTAATAGCTAACCCAGTTTTAGCTGATTCTCGTATCAATTCCATTAAACATAAAACCCTTCTTACCTCAGGTATTGTTACTATAAACTCTTCTTCACCATTCCAAGCCTTCAGGTAGTTTTTAAAATAATCAACATGTTTTGTATCAACCGTTGGAAGTTCCTCTGTTACAATCAATCCTGGGGTTGGTTCTCCAAAGGAACGGGTTGGTCCTGATGCTGTCATGGTCTTCTTTCCAAGAATATTGGTAAGTAGCCTAGATGTTCGAACAATCTTTCCCTGCGGATTAAAACCATCCACATACATGGATCCGAGATTTCCTCCCATGAACCAATGATGTTCAAACCAACCAACTTTATCTGTAAGATAGTAAGTTCCCAGTTCTATCTCCGCAGTAATATTGTTTTCGAATTTTAAAATAATTTTAAAGTAATCATCTACTTCCGAGTTTATTATATTACGTAAATCTGCGTAAACCGTCCTAACTTTACTATCGATCATCCAAAGAATTTGATCCAGAAGATGAACTCCCCAGTCATAAAGCATTCCGCCTCCTTCATTTAAATACACATGCCAGTCATGCATATTTCCATTAAATCCATAAAGGCTTGACTTAATTGTGTAAACATCTCCAAGCATTTTGCTACCATACACTTCTTTAGTAATCCGAAAGTCTTTGTCAAATCTTCTTTGCTGATGTACTGTAAATTTAACTCCGCATTCATTTACTACCTTTACCATTTCATCTAGTTCCGCGACTGACATAGCAACTGGTTTTTCGCATATAATATCTTTAGCGGCTCTCGCTGCTTTACATACTAGATCTATATGTTGCTTATTATTAACAACAATAAGCACTACGTCAATATCATTATTTGCCAGCAGCTCATCTGGATTATTATAACGAATAATCCCAGACCCTACATCCTTCAGTTGTTCTTCGTCTATATCGCAGATGCCAACAACCTTAGCTCCTTCTAGTTGCGTAAGCATTTCTTCGTGTACATGACCCATAAACCCATGTCCAATGATACCAAAATTTACTGTCATATCTTTCCTCCTCATGCATAATATGTTTATCGCTAAGATTTTTTCTTCTTGCAACCCTTCGCTAGGATTTCTTATTAAGCTTTCTACCTGACTTAAAGGTATATGCTGCTAACACAGATGTCAGTTAACAATAACTATGAGCCTATGAGCTTATTTACAAGCTACAGAATTGTTATAAATATATGTATTATGTCATATTCCTAAAATGACCGCTAATTACAGAAAGTCACTTATAGGTATGAACATAATTGATAAGAATAAAGAATTTTTACTTTATTTTATAGCATCACAATATTTATTTCCTATTAAGATAAAAATACGCACTTTTCACACGTTGAAAGTGCGTATTAATTATGAATTAATTTTAATTATTTAATAAAACTTCTTTACCGGTTTCTGCTGATTTGTATATAGCCTCAAGAATCCGAGTTACAACATATGCCTGTTCAGGTTTAACCAATGGCTCTGTACCGTTTATGATTGCATTTATCCAATACTTTGCTTCCTCATAACCTGGCTCACCAGTTCCACCTTCAAAATATGCAACCGCTCCAGCCTTTGTCAGATGTTCTTCTGTCAACATACCATTATGTCCACGATTAATTATCAACTCATCTGTTTGATAGCTCATACCACTATGAATTTCTGCTCCGGCTTTAGTGCCACACAGTGTTGTAGAGGCTTCTTTTGATTCCAATAAATTAATTGCCCATGAAGCTTCGATAATAATTGTTGAGCCATCCTCCATCTTAATCATGCCAAATGCTGAATCTTCAACCTCATAGGTTTCAGGATTCCAAGGTCCAAACATATTACCCTCAACTGCCTGTTGCAAATGTCCTAGCTTATAAAATACAGATCCTGTTACGCTTACTGGTTTGTAATTATTCATCATCCAAAGAGTAATATCAAGTGCATGAGTTCCAATGTCAATTAATGGTCCTCCTCCCTGAAGTGCCTTATTCGGAAATACGCCCCAGGTAGGAACAGCGCGACGTCGGATCGCATGAGCCTTAGCATAATAAATATCACCCAATTCTCCCGCTTCACATGCTTTATGTAACATCAGAACTTCCGGGCGAAAACGGTTCTGATAGCCTATTGTGAATTGTTTACCACTTTTCTTCCATGCTTCAATCATCTTCTTTGCATCTGAGCTGCAATGTGCCATCGGTTTTTCACATAGAACATGCTTACCAGCTTCAAATGCTGCAACCGTAACTTGTGAATGCGATACATTTGGCGTTAGTACATGAACTACATCAATCTTTTTATCTAATAGCATTTGATTATAATCAGTGTATACTTTTGCATTTGCTGTTCCAAATTTTTTTGCTGCATTTTGTGCTCTTTCCTCAATTATATCGCAAAATGCCACTATCTCGCAAACATCGTTCAATTTACTAAGTGCTGGCATATGTTTTTTAAATGCAATTCCTCCGCAGCCAACAATACCAATCAACAATTTTCCATTCTCCATATCTGCACACAACCCTTTCAATAATATTTCATTTCTAACGATCAAGTTTCATCTATTGAATTATTCCTGAATTTGTACTACATTTTTAATTTTCTTCGTAGCATTAACCTTTGTATACATTATCCTTGTCAAGTAGACCGCTCCCAATAATACAAAACCACGTATTAATTGTGTTATACCACCACTGGCACCACATAATACCAAACCGTTCTCTAATAACGTAATCGTAAATACTCCTAAAATCAATTTATATATTTTGGAACCCATTCCTCCTTGTACCGGTATCCCTCCTATAAACATTGCCATCATAACTTTCATTTCAAAACCGATTCCAATGGTATTACTGGCACCTCCAACACGAACAACTGTAAAAACACCCGCTATAGCTGCCATAACTCCTGATATTACAAAAGCAATAATCTTTATTTTGTCCACACTGATTCCTACATGTTTAACTGCATTTTCATTTTCGCCAATAGCTTTCACATACGTTCCAAATGGGGTAAAATTGAAAACATAGGTTATAATTACAATCAATGCAACTAACGTACATACTTTAAATGCAAAGCCATCTATAAACTTAATAGATAAGGGTGCCATAATAGCCTGACCATTAAGAAGCCAACTTAGAAAAGCTCTAAGAGCAATCAGCATAGACAAAGATGCCATAAATGATGGAACTTTAAATTTACTGGTTATTATGCCCAAAAATATACCCGAGCATGCTCCTATGAGAATGGCAACCGGAAACATCCATATAGCACCGAAATACTTACCCGCCATTGTTGCAAAAGCTGCAGCTACACCAAGCAATGCACCATGTGTAATATCGGTTCCACCCATAGATACAACAAATAACATTCCAAGACCAGCAATAATAGTTGTTACTGACTGACTAAATATATTTTCTATATTCTTTTGACCAAGTACCTGACCTTTGGTAGCAATAGCAAATATGATCGCCATTACAGCAAGAATAACAAATGGTACTAACGAATTTAATTTTATCTTCCTTTTCATCATAGCATCACCTCTATTATCCTATCCTCAGTAAAGTCAGTGTCTCTATAAAGCATACCGGCTGCTTTTTGATCCTTCATAATCATAATCCTGTCCGACATTCCAATAACCTCAGATAATTCATCACTAATTAATATAATAGCAAGTCCTTCGCTTTTCGCCTTCTTTAAAACATCGTATATATATGCTTTTACGCCGATATCCACACCACGTGTCGGACAATCCAAAATTACAAATTTAAGATCTTTAGTCAGCCAGCGTGCTAAATTTACTTTTTGCTTATTCCCACCGCTCAGACTCTTTACTATATGATTGATCCCAGTTGATTTAATATCAAATGATATTAAAATATCTTCAGCCAGTTTCTTAACTTTTTTTGGATTCAGAAACCCAAATCCACCTGATAAATCACTTACTGAAGGTACTGCAAGATTGTCTCCTATTCCAGCCTCCAACATCAGTCCGTCAGAATCTCTATCCTTCGAAAGATATGCTCCTCCGGCCTTTATCACATCAATTGGTTTTTCCAGCATCATTTTATTTGTGTTTATCTGTATTTTACCTGTTCTTTTCGCTGACAGGCCAAATATAGCGCGACCTAATGAATGAATACCTGCATCACTTAATCCACAGATTCCCAAGATCTCTCCTTTATGCAGTTCAAATGATATGTTCTGAAGCTGTCCCGGGACATTCAAATCCACAACCTCCAGAACAACTTCATCCTCAAATTGTGCTTCCATATCGTTGCGGTAATAATCGCCGGTAATCTGACGTCCTATCATCATACGTTTTAATGCATCCAATGTAAATTCCGACGAAGCCTTTGTTTCAACCAACTCACCATCTCTTAGTACGGAAATTGTATCGCAAATTTCAAGAATCTCATCTAAATCATGAGTAATCATCAGAATGGTTTTGTCCTCACTAATAAAACGCTTTATAAATTTATAAAGCATTTCACGTTTGTCGTGCGAAAGTGCCTGAGAAATCTCGTCTAAAATCAGGAAATCCGGATTTGTAGATAATGCCCTGGCAAGCTCAAGTATTTTTCTTTGCTCAATGGATAACTCTTCTGCCATACAGCGCATTGGAATTTGTCCAAGTTCCCAATAATCCAGCTGTTTTTGTGCTGCCGCCTCAATTTCTTTCAAATCAACGATTCCAGCTACAGTAAATTCATCTGTTCGGCCTAAAAACATATTGATGGCCGGGGGAAGACTTCCAACAACCCCAAGTTCTTGAACAACCATAGCCACATGCATTTTATTTGCCGCGATAGGATTTGCCGGATTATATTCTTCCCCGTCCTTATAAATCCTTCCACTATCTTTTTTCTGAATACCGCATAAAATTGATGCTATTGTGGATTTGCCCGAACCATTTTCACCCGCCAAACCATGAATAGTGCCTCGGTTTATATTCAGATTAATATTTTTATTCGCTTTG
>WSSedL1CaDRAFT_10000511_pt1 | contig 27302 bp, 26 predicted proteins | sample WetSurSL1Cattail_FD_9464 | JGI IMG/M metagenome (IMG submission 9464)
GCGTAGACCTCTCTCTTGCTCTCCCCCAATGAAGTATTTTAATGAAGCGGATTCAGTGGGAGAGTAACCGATGTCTTCGTAGTCTAAAAGCTTTTAGAGATCAACGGCTGGGGTTACTCTTCCACTGAAACAACCACTTTGATCAACATCTTTGGGGAAGAGCAAGAGTTAGGTCAAATAGGCGAACTTGATCTATGTCCCATTTTATGGAAGCGTAGCTTTATGACATTGGGGCAAGGGTTAGGTCTCACACCAATATCAATCCCAACACGGGAAAAGCACGCTTCCAATGGACGCGGGAATTAGGTCAGGTCTTGGGACCGTTCTCATTCCCCAATATAATCTCTTCTACCGCCCCGAGTAACACTTCCCGTTTGCCGCCTTCGCCAAATTGGACGATCAACGACTCTTTCAGCGGATTGGTTTCCACAATCTTGCCCTCTTTGCCGTCGACCCGGACCTTGCTGCCGATCAGCGGCAAATCGGCCTTGGCCTCACGGTAACAATTGGACTCAAACTTCAAACAACACATCAAACGGGAACAAATTCCGGAGATCTTGACCGGATTGAGGGAAAGATTTTGCTCCTTGGCCATTTTGATGGAGACCGGTTCAAAGTCGCCTAAAAAAGTACCGCAGCAAAGCGGTCTGCCGCACGGTCCCAGCCCACCCAGCATTTTGGCCTCATCGCGCACTCCGATCTGACGCAGCTCGATCCGGGTCCGGAAAACGGTTGCCAGATCCTTCACCAGCTCCCGGAAATCGACCCGGCCGTCGGCGGTGAAGTAGAAAATAATCTTGCTGCGGTCAAAAGTGAACTCCACCTCAACCAATTTCATCTGCAACTGATGCTGGGCGATCTTCTCCAAACAAGTTGTAAAGGCTTTCTTTTCCCGTTCCTGGTTCTCCCGGAGTTGCGTCTCATCTTCCGGAGTAGCCATCCGGATTACCTTTTTTAGAGGCAAGGTCACCTTATCCTCGGGTACCTCTTTTGAACCCACCATCACCTGGCCAAATTCAATGCCTCGGGCTGTTTCGACGATCACATTATCGCTCTGCTTTAATTCAAAACCGCTGGGGTCGAAGTAATAAATCTTACCCGCTTGTTTAAAGCGGATCCCTACTACGTTATAAACCATTAAACCAAATCCCTTCATTTAACCTGAAAGCTATATTTTTGTAACGATTAATCCGATCTATCCATTATTTTCCCGTAGAGCGCGGTGACACCGAAAAAACATTAAACATCGATATTTTATTCATTTTTTTATTAAACTCTGCGCCTTTGCGCCTCCGCGCGAGATATTCTTTTTAGCCCTATTTAGCATGTACTTTTACTGCCAAAAAAAACTCTTCCACCACCAGACGCAGATTGACATTGCTTTCGATCATTGTCATGGCGGTAGTTAATTTCTCCGTACAAAAAAGTAAATCCCTAATTTTTGCAGTCGATCCGCCGGCGGTCTGCGCCAGAATAACCATATTTTGGCGGAGTTCAGCCTGCCACGCCTGGAATAAAGCCAAAACCTCCGGTCGTTCTTTCTTCTCGATCTCCACGGCAATTTTAAAAAGCTCTAACAAATCTTGCCGAAATATATCATGAATCGTAATCTCCGTCTCTATCCCTGTCCCTGATTCTGATTGGGCGTGCTTTTTACCGTTCCAATTCAAAGCGGCTCCAGGGCAACCTTGACACGTTAACCCCAGCTCGATGGCTTCGGACTCCACCAACCCCTTTTGTTTGAGCCAGATCGTAATCTCCTCGGGCGGCACCGGAAACAACTGATAGACCTGACAGCGGGAACGAATCGTCGGCAAAATATGATCAATACGCACCGCTGTAAAGAGAAAAACCACTCCGGCGGGGGGATCTTCCAAAATCTTTAAAAAACTATTGGCTGCCGCTTCGGTTAACAGTTCGGCATCGGGGAAGAAAAAGATCTTACGAGTACCCAGCACCGGGGCTAGATAAGCATTCCGCTGTAATTCCCGGAGTTGTTCAATTTTGATCGAATTGCCAATCGGGCTGATCGGAATAAAGTCGGGATGCAATCCCCGCTCCATCAGCCGACAAGACTCGCACTGTCCGGTAAGGTCTCCTTCTCCCTCTCCGTCACCGCAATGCCCCAAGCAAAGCAGATTCTTGGCAAGCTCCCGGGCCAGCATCTTCTTGCCCACCCCGGCCGGACCCATAAATAAATAAGCATGTCCGGTTTTGGCTCCTACCAAAGAAGTCTTCAAAGCTTTAATAATTTCCTTATGCCCGATTATATCAGAAAAAGCCACTCTTTGCTCCCCTATAAATAAAGATCTAATAACAAACCCCGAATCTCGGTTAATCTGGCTACCATATCGATTTGCTTCTTTTCTTGATTCATCACCGCATCCAATAACTCTTCAACCGACTGGTTAATCTGCCGAATCACCACAAAATTTTTGCGGTTGCCGTCATGATCCCAATGCGATTCTTGATGTAAGTCATAAGATTGATCCGATGCTTCCTTCACAAACTCCGTAATTAATGAGCGGTATTTCCTAACATCTTCCGGAGTCGGGCCCTTTTTTAGCTGCTCACCCAGAACATCAATCTGTTTTAAAATATTATCGCAGGCTTCACTGCGGCGTTGAATCTCCGTGTCCTTTAAAGCACTTGAAAACGCTGCCGGATGGGAGCTGGCATTGGCTGAATGACTAAATAATGTATTTTTAGGATTTACCTGGGCAGAATCAGTCAATTTGACCTTCATCACGTTACCCTCTATTTACACTTTGATAAATTCCTGGACATCAACCACAAAAATAGTAGCCCCGCCCACCTGGACCTCAACCGGATTCGGGATGTAATTATTCATGGTACGTCCTACTGAGGCTAAAGGAGTAAGTAATTGCTTGCGCGAGTGACAAGTATCCTTAATCAGCCCGCTGATTTCAGCGACTTGTTCCTCCTCCACTCCAATTAAGAGTGTCGTATTACCCTGCCTCAGAAAGCCGCCGGTACTTGCGAGCTTAGTGGCGGAATAGCCGTGGTCCGTCAAAACACCTAATAATTTATTAACATCTTGGTCCTGAACCATTGTGATCACAAGTTTCATTGCGAATAAATCACTTCCTTCACAGACTAAATTCTGCTTGTAATTTGGCTTCTAAGATGTGAATCATCTCCGTTTGGACCTCTCTGATAGTTTTCTGGGTAGCTTTAATGATAACCACTCGGGGATTTACCTTAGCCAGCTCCAAATATCCCTGCCGGACTTTGTCATGAAAAGTGAAGTTCCTGGACTCAATGCGGTCAATTTTGGTTTTATTGGCATCCGAACGGTTACTCATCCGATTAATGCTGTGTTCGGTCTCCACATCCAATAAAAACGTCAAATCCGGCTGCAGGTTTCCTACCGCCCTCTGATTGATTTCCGAAACCAACGTTAAATCCCACCCCAGTCCGTATCCCTGATAAGCCATGCTGGAGTCGACAAAGCGTTCGCAGATTACGATTTTCCCTTCGGCGAGCGCCGGTTTAATCAACTGATTGACATGTTGAGCCCGGGAAGCGGCATAAAGCAAAATTTCAGTCATCGGTTCCAACGGTTCGGAGCTGGGAGTCAAAATAACTCGTCGTATCTCTTCGGCCAACGGAGTACCGCCCGGTTCACGAGTCAGTATGACCGAATAATTTAAGTTTTTTAGAGATTCTGCCAGCAAGCGCGCTTGAGTGCTTTTCCCGGAGCCGTCAGCGCCTTCCAGCGTTACAAAATAACCTTTGCTCATCTTTCACCCACAATTTATAATCCGCTCACGATCCGGACCTCGCCCTCCGGGGAGACTCCCCGAACGGTCCCGCCTAATCGCAAATTCTTTTCAATCAATTCCACTTCCCGCGCTCGGATAACCTCACCCGGCCCAATCAAAGGAATCCCCGGGGGGTAAGGGGCAATAATTGCGGCTGAAATCAAGCCGATAGCCCGTCTTAAACCAACCAAGCAACTGGGAGCAAAAGACGCTTGACGCGGCCGAAGCTGAAGCGGTGGTATATCATAGCTATAAGTGATTTGCGGTTCCCAATTACCGGTGGTTCGGGTCCCGATAGCAATAACAGCATCCTGCAATTCCTTTAAATCATTGGGATTTTGCCAGGGCGCCATCAAGAAAGTAACCTGGTTTAGATCCGCATACTCCGCCTGAATACCAAATTCATTCCGCAAACTTCGTTCAACCCGATAACCGTCCCAACCGAGCCGGTTAAATGAAAGGCATAATTTCCAAGGATCGACCTGACTCTTGGTAGCTGCCAACTTATCATTATCTAAAACCGCAACCGTTCCTTTTCCTTGCTCTTGCTTCTGCTCCGGCTCCGCTATATTCTTCTTTAAGGCCATCACCATTTCGATGTTCTTTCGAAATAATTCTTTACCGGTAGTTGCCAAAAATCGCCGGTTGGAATCGAGCGATGCTAGTAATATATATGATGGACTGGTGGTGGTTATTAATTCCAAACTATTGTTTATCCGCACCCGATCAATCCGATTGCCCCGGAGATGCAACATACCGGTTTGGGTCAATGATCCCAGCATCTTATGGGTCCCCTGGACCCAAGCATCCGCAAATCGGTACGCGTCCAATCCATCCAAGCCTGACCAACCCAGATAACCGCCATGGGCTTCATCTACAATCAGCAGGCGTTCTCCAATCAGCTCCCGGTAATGGCTTAACGGTTCAGCCACCCCTTGATAAGTTGGGTTGGTGAGAATAACCCCTTTACAGTCCGGATTGGCCATTAGGGCCTGTTGCAACGATCTTTCCCGAATGCCGACAGGGAGGCCCCAATCGTCTAGAAATTCCAACTCCAGATAGATCGGCAACAGATCCGCCAAAACGATGGCGTGAATCACCGAACTGTGACAGTTACGGGCAACCAGAACCTTGTCACCCGGAGCAAAGGCGCCTAAAATTACTGCCAAAATACCTTGAGAAGCTCCCTGAACCAAAAAAAAACTTTGATCCGCCTGATAAAACTCGGCGGCCAACTTTTGCGCCTTAATTAAAGCTCTCTCCCAATCCAAAGCCCCAATCTCACTCAAATCGATTTGAGCCCACAGACCCGGTCGCAACCATTCTTGCTCCAAACCTAAACCGGCTTTGTGCCCGGGTGTATGAAAAGCCTTCAAGGGATGGTCTGAATAACGCAAGACTTCTTCCAAAAAAGGCGCTTCGGATTGTGACAAATGGTGTTCCATTTTTAATTGATTCGACAAATCAGCGGAGCTTTCCTCTTTTTTAGGGGACCTGCCCTAGGCTGAATATATCGGAAAATATAACAGCTACGCTTCCATGGCGGGTAGATAGCGAAGCTGAATCAATTTCATTTTGGCAATAGTCTTGAAACGATGTCAAAAAAAATAGGCTTACGCCTGATCATTCAAATCCTTTAAATCAATGCCGGTTTGCTCCCAAAATCGCTTCCAATGGTCAATCCAATTTTGGTAATCCAATTTCCCAACTTTGGTTCGAATCAATTCTGCCTCACAATTAGGGCAAAGATACTGACCCAAGATTTCCAGTCCCCCGGGAATCGAATCTCCGCAACCAAAACATTCAGGGGTAGTCATAATCTTACCTCCGCTCGTTTGGGCACTCTAACCTGCATGAATGCCGACTAAGCAAGCCGTATTCACACAAATCCATGCTCCATTTTGGCTGGTAGCTGATCCCGGAATCAGTTGCACAGATAACTCTTCATCATGCCACTATAACTTTATGCCCGCCTTTAATAAATCGTGTCTGTCCGGTCTGGAATTTATAATTTTATCCAGTAACGGATGACCAGCAAAGAAAGCAATCCCGGAACCCCTAAAAATCCGGTAAATAAACAATTAAAAGGGTTCAAAGGAATCGTCAAGCTCCAATAAACGGCAATCAGGTTAAATAAATAGATTCCCAGCGCTCCAAAGGCTCCTTGCAAAAACACCCGAAATATGGCTGAAATCGGTCTCCAAAAGCTGCGACCCAGTATATATAATAACCCTAAAACCAAAAGATAGCTAACGATTAATCCGGTTGACATGCCCACCCCTCCCTGCTTGATTTGGTTTATTGTATGGAGGGGAGTTTTTTTTTAGACCTGTCCCACTTACCCGTGTCTGCTATTCATCCGGTATTTAAAACCTTCAATGCTAATCCCGATCTCCCGGGCTCGTTTAAGCAGGTAAATATATTTTTTCTCGGTGGCGCCCATATAATAAATGGCATAATCAATTAAATCGGGATCGGTAACATTGTTAAAATAGGCCCGGGCATGCTTCCAATCCCGCCAAGCATCTTCCAAGTCGGTAGCCAGATCCGGTAATTTCGGGTCCCCGCTTTCCAAACGAAACAAATCAATGAAATTGTACAAAATATTTCGCGAAGAACCCCGTTTTTTTCTCAGATTATTCAAAATAAATCTCCTCCGCCCAAATTATCTGCTTATTAGGCAGTATGATCCGGGAAAGGAAAATTTATGCATATAACCCGAATAGAACCCGGTTATAAACCGGGCTACAGTTCGGTACGCCCTTCCAGAGCCTTTCCTAATGTTATTTCATCGATATATTCCAAATCACCGCCTACCGGTAACCCCCTTGCCAGACGAGTTACCTTGTAACCCAACGGCTGTAATATTTTGTTCAGATAAAGGGCAGTCGTTTCACCTTCCACATTGGGATCGGTAGCCACAATCACCTCTTTAAACTGTCCGTTACTCACCCGCTGCAATAGTTCCTTAATCCGTAAATCATCGGGTCCTATCCCTTCCAAAGGAGAGATTGCGCCGCCCAGAACGTGATATTGTCCCTTAAACACCCGGGTCTTTTCCATAGCGATTACGTCCTTGGCCTCTTCAACCACACACAATAATGTTTGATCACGGCTGATATCGCTGCACAACTGGCAAGGAGAAACTTCAGTCAAATGACCGCAAATGTCGCAGAAACCAATCTTATGCCGGGCTTCCACCAAAGATTCGGCCAATTTCCCAACTTCACCCTCAGGGAGCGCCAGAATATGAAAGGCCAATCTTTGTGCGGTCTTTGGCCCAATCCCCGGCAATTTGGATAGTTCGTGAATTAACTTGCTCATCGCTTGCGGATAAAGCATGGGATTCTGCTCCTAAAACAGCCCCGGCATACCCGGGATCTTAATATTACCAGTTACTTTCGCCATTTCGTTGGCGGCTAATTCCTGAGCCTTCGAAATTCCCTCATTGACGGCTGCAATCAACAGATCTTGAAGCATCTCCTGATCATCGCCTTTGAGCACTTCGGGCTCAATTTCTATCTTCTTAAACTCCAATTTACCACTGACTTCGACTTTAACAGCCCCTCCGCCGGCGGATGCGCTCACCACTTTATTAGCCAGCTCTTCCTGAACTCGGGCCATATCAGCCTGCATTTTTTGAACCTGTTTCATTGCTTGTTGCATATTTGGCACCATTTACTTCTCCTCCTTAGTTACGGGTCGAACTTCTCCTCCAAATAATTGCACTGCTTTTGATAGTACCTCCGGCTCGGCCGGTTCTGCGGGTTGGAGCCGGCCACTCGCAGATGGATGCTCCGATAGCGGCATACAACTAAATTTAGGCGTCGCCCCAGTTAATTCCTTCAAAATTCCTTCCAGAATCTCCCGATTTTGGGGTAAAGACAAGTTCTCCAGGTGAAATTTAAGATTCGGGGGCAATCCCACCACCAACTGGTCCGCTGTAAATTGCAAGGGCTTTCCTTCCTGGATTAGGGCAGCTAAGGTTCTTTTCTTCTTCTTCACCAATTCCAAAAACTGCTCCCAACTGAAATTGCATGGCCCGCTCTGCACCGAAGGTGGTATAATCGCTTGAGCTTGGGTCACGGTTGGTATTCCAGCGGCCGTCATTGCTTTTGATGGAGTAGCTTTGACAGGCTGATCCTCGACTTTCACATTGACCGGAGCCGGAGTTCCCACCACGGTTCCTTTCTGAAGCAACGTTTCCAGTCTGGCCACTCTAGCCTCAAGATCCGAGGTATCAGCATAATCTTCCTGGAGCGCGGTAAGTTTTATAAAAGCCAATTCCAAAGGGAGTGAGCCCTGCAAACTTTTTTTAACTTCATTGGTCGCATTCGCAAACGCTTCAATGATCCTGACTAAATCTCCCGGTTTGAGCTCCTTTGCTTGCTCCTGGTCCGGATTATTTTCACGACTCAAAGTTGTTAGTAACAAATTCCGATAATATTGAACCAGACTACGGCCAAATTGAAAAAGGTCCTTGCCGTTTAAACTTATATCATTGAGTATATGCAAGGCTCCTGCAGTGTCCCGCTCCTTTACCGCCCGGGCAATCCGGATGATCTCTTCTTCGTCAATCAAACCTAAAATAGCCCGGACATCACCCTCGGTGACTCGCTCCTGACTATGGGCCAGAACCTGCTCCAACAAACTAACGGCATCTCGCATACCGCCTTCGGCATGTTCGGCAATAAGTTCTAAAGCTTGTCCGTCAGCCTTAACTCCTTCAGCTTCCAGGATCTGAACCAAACGCCCTTTAATTTCATCGATGGTAAAACGCTTAAAATCAAAACGTTGGCACCGGGAAAGTATCGTCAAAGGTATCTTATGTACTTCGGTGGTAGCCAATATAAAAACTACCGATTGCGGCGGTTCCTCTAAAGTTTTCAAAAGTGCATTAAAGGCTTCCATCGTTAGCATATGCACTTCATCGATAATATATATTTTGTATTTTCCTTCAGCCGGGGCAAACTTTACTTTCTCGCGCAAGTCGCGGATTTCATCGATACCCCGGTTGGAAGCGGCATCAATTTCAATGACATCCATAAAAATACCTTCATTAATCCGGGTGCAACTGGAACAACAATCACAAGGATTGGCCCCATTGGGATTCTCACAATTCAACGCTTTGGCCAAAATCTTGGCAATACTGGTTTTTCCGGTTCCACGCGGCCCGGTCAACAAATAAGCGTGAGCGACTTTTTGCATCACAATCGCATTGGATAATGTGGTAACGACATGACTTTGTCCCACCAGATCAGAGAAACCGCGGGGCCTCCAACGCCGGTAAAGTGTTTGGTACTCCATTGCTTCCTCCCGCATAATCTTTGATTGTTTTATTCGCGATTGGCTCCAAAACTCCTTTACCTTCTCATTCTTATTTCCACCATAACCCGACGCTGATTAACATTCCAGTGATGAATTGCAGCCCGATATTACCCGCCAAAAGCGGTATTATGTCGGGAGTATTGCCGTGGCACTGTCGAACCTTCAATAGTATCCATACCGCCAGGGGAATCGTGAAACAAGAGACCAGGATGCGGGCTGGAAAAACATTCCAAAAGACACCGCCGGCCAAGGTCATGTATGCTAAACTAATTACGGTAAGGTAGATCCAGACTCCCCGATTACCACCACCCGCCCGGACTATCCAGTTACGTTTACCGACAGCTTGATCGGCTCTAAAATCCGGAAATTCGTTGAGGATTAAAACACCCATTACCAGGAATCCCACCGGAACCCCGGCGAAGAACGCCTCAGGCACCAGACAGTTGCTTTGCAACAGAAAACTGCCTGCTGTCGCCAGAGGGCCAAATCCCATTCCCACGGCCAATTCGCCCCAACCGCGGCCCATTCCATAAGTACTGCTGGCGCTATAAATAATCCCCAGAATAATCCCGGCAACTCCCAGTAGTAAAATGTCAATATTCCGGTAACTCATAGCTAATGCCAGAATAACGAGCAAGCCAAAGCCATAGGTAATGAACGCCGCTTTACGATAAAGCCGTCGGGATAACCGGCCTTCCTGAATAAGTCTGCTGCCGCCGCTGAAGGGAGTCGCGCAATGATTAATCGGATCACTGCCAATCGCGTCAAAATAATCATTGATCAAATTGGCTCCGGCTTGATACGATATCACGATTAGTAAGGCGGCTAAGAATTTTAAGATATGAAAATTTCCCAATCTACCGCTAAGTGCCGACCCAACCAGTACCGGAATTAGCGATGTGCTGAAAAATGGAGCTCTTACTGCGCGCATCCATGTTTTAATTATGGTCATCATTTTTCCTCCTTTTTTAGCTATGAAAAGAAATAACCCATTAAAGGGTTATTGCACAAAACTCATCGTTTGAACAGTGATTCCCGCGATATCCTCTAATTCTTTCCGGAAAACCGTGGCTTGTTGGCTCTCGCCTTCATAAACCAAGGTAATCAGTCCTTGTTCTTTGGAGGGACTCGGCACTCCCATGCGACCGATAATATCCCGGCCGTATTTGGTAATCACTTCTTGCATCTCCGGTGCTTTTTCACCGCGATTGTCCACCATAATCCCAAAAACCGTCAATGGAACAGCCATCTCTTACACCACCTCAACTCTAGTGTATCCTTCCAGATTAACCCTAATACATCATTTAAAATTTTCGGCCATCAAGCCATTATTTGCCTGAATTATTCACCGGGCGAAATAAGCACTGAAGATTCCGGGTTTCTAAAGGAAATTGCCTAAACATCGCGAAATTCTTTTCAGATTTAATTAATGTCCATCATAAGGTAATGAAAAGAAGGTGTTTTATTTGAAGCGAATCATTGTTTGCACTTTCATTTTTTTAATATTTATTTTAAGTACCCTGGTTTTTTCCACTTCTGAAACTATCCCGGCGGCAGAGGCCGACGCAAGGCCGAGTGAGACCCTGTTGGCTGTCGGTGATCTTAGTTTTGCCAATATTGAAACTTCAGTTATTAATAACCCCGATCGTCCCTGGGTAAATGTTAAAAATATCCTCAGCAGCGGAAACATCCTGGTCGGTAATCAAGAAGTCCCTTTCTCCACCCGCGGGGCAATTTATACCCCCAAGAAATGGACCCTCCGTTCCGACCCGCGGTCGGTTCAAGCTCTGGTCCATGCCGGTTTTAAGGTGGTTACCTTAGCCAATAATCACATGATGGATTATGGTCCATTAGGACTCCAAGACACTTTGGAAACCTTAGATAATGCCAAAATACTTCATACCGGCGCCGGCGCCAATCTTAACGCAGCCCGGGAAGCGGTATTCTATACAACTCCCAGCGGAATCCGTTTTGCCTTCTTAGCATATTCATTGGTCCTTCCGGACCTTTTTTGGGCAAACTCGACTAGGCCGGGTACCGCTTATGGCGCCCCCAGTTATTTTGTTGCCGATGTTAAGCGGGCCAAAACCATGGCTGATTATGTGGTGGTATCCTTTCACTGGAGTGATGAACTAAAGTATTATCCGGCGGATTATCAAAAAATCTACGGCAAGCAATGCATTGATGCCGGGGCCTCGATCGTACTGGGCCATCATCCTCATGTATTGCAAGGACTGGAGATTTACCACGGCGGCCTTATTGCTTATAGTCTGGGTAATTTTGCTTTCGGAACGCTCTCCAACAATGTAAAAGACAGTATGATTTTGGGTGTGGACTATGACCGGAACGGCTTAATCCAGGCAAAGATATACCCCATTAACATTAATAATTATGAAGTCAATTTCCAACCCAGATTGCGCCATGGCGCCGATGCGGAGCGGGTGCTCCAGGAATTGCGTACCTACTCAAGCGCATTTCAAACGAAGATTGAATCCCAGGGAGACATGGGAATTATTAAGATCCGGCAGTAAATAGCCTTTTGATCAAAACCTATTTGGATAGCTGTACTATTGATTGACAAAATTAACCAATGGTGTTATGCTTTAAAATAATAGTTGACTTTGTCAACCAATTACTTAACTAAACAATGGGTGGTTACTATGAATCAACAGATCATCAGTGATATTAGGCGCTTTAATCGGTTTTATACCAATATCATCGGTTTACTTGATCAACACATTTTAGATAGTTCTTTCTCTTTAGCGGAAGCACGAATCTTGCTTGAAATCTCCCAAGCCGAAGAATGCACCGCCACTAAACTAATGGGCCAATTAAAAATGGATAAGGGTTATTTAAGCAGGATTCTTAAACGATTTGACAATGACAAATTAATCATCAAAGAGAAATCCCCCCTTGATAATCGTTGTAGTTTTTTATCGCTATCCGAAAAAGGGAAAAAAGTTTTTTCAAAGTTAAACGAATCCTCCACTCAACAGATCCATTCCCTGATAAAGGATTTGTCAGTAGAGGAACAACAAACCCTGGTAAAATACATGAAAAAGACCAGCCAAATATTATCGGCTTCAACAAAACCAACAGCTTCCATTGAAGAAATAAAGATTCGACATGATTTAAAACCGGGTGATATCGGTTACCTCATCTATTTACACGGCATTATTTATGCAAAAGAGTGTAATTATAATCATCAATTTGAAGGATACGTGGCCCATACGCTTTATGAATTTATCCAAGGTTACCAGCCGGAAAAGGACCGTATTTGGCTAACCGAACTTGAGGGGGAAATCATGGGGACTGTCGCCATTATCGGACATTCAAAAGACGAAGCACAACTTCGCTGGTTTTTGATCCATCCGGATCTAAGAGGGGTTGGGCTTGGCAGGAGATTATTGGATTTAGCCTTAGATTTTTGCCGACTTAAAAACTATCGCCGAATTTTCTTGATGACCACCGGCGATCAGCAAACCGCCATCAAAATGTATACCAAGGCCGGATTCGTAATAACCGAAGAACATCCGGTTGCGATGTGGGGAAAAAGTTTGAACGAGTTACGGTATGAAATGGCAATTGGGGATTGAAAGAATGTTCATTTTAGAAAAAAATCTAACAAGGCTGAAATCCCGGGCGTAAACCTCTCTCTCGCTCTCCCCCAATGAAGTGGTTTCACAGAAGCGGTTTCAGTGGGAGAGTAAGCTATGTCTTCGTAGCCCAAAGCCTTTTAGAGATCAATGGCTATGGTTACTCTTCCACTGAAATGACCAACCTGAAAAACATCTAGGGGGAAGAGCAAGAGTTAGGTCGCTCTTTGGCCTGTAAATATTCCACTGCTACTTCTCGGCCGTTATTTTCTCCACTCTCAAATAAGGCCGCAATGCCTCCGGCACCGTCACGCTGCCGTCCTCATTCTGATAATTCTCCAGGATCGCCGCAACCGTTCTACCCACGGCGACTCCGGAGCCATTCAACGTATGCACGAACTCCGGCTTGGCCCCGACTGCCGGCCGGTATTTGATGTTAGCCCGCCGGGCTTGAAAAGCCTCAAAATTACTGCAACTGGAAATTTCCCGATAGCAGCTGAAACTGGGTAACCAAACCTCCAGATCATAACACTTGGCGGCCGAAAAGCCCTGATCACCGCTGCAAAGCAGCATTACCCGGTAAGGAAGTCCCAACCGCTGAAGAACCTGCTCAGCGTCACGGGTCAATTTTTCATGCTCCGAATAAGAATCTTCCGGTTTGCAAAACTTTACCAGTTCCACTTTGTTAAACTGGTGCTGGCGGATAATGCCCCGGGTATCCCGGCCGGCCGATCCGGCCTCAGCCCGGAAACAAGCCGAATAAGCGACATATTTAATCGGTAGGGAATCTGCTTCCAAAATCTCATCGCGGTGTAAGTTGGTCACCGGAACTTCCGCCGTGGGAATCAAGAAAAAGTCGCCGGTCACTTTAAAGGCGTCTTCTTCAAATTTCGGCAGCTGTCCGGTACCCGTCATCGACGCCCGGTTAACCAAAAAAGGCGGAAAAATCTCGCTATAGCCATGCTCGCGGGTATGCAAGTCCAACATAAAAGCGATTAAAGCCCGCTCCAGACGGGCGCCCCAATTTTTCATCACTACAAAACGGGCGCCGCTAATTTTGGCGGCCCGCTCAAAATCCATAATTCCCAGCTGAGTACCCACTTCGTCATGGGACTTTGGCGTAAAGTCAAATTTACGGGGTTCGCCCCATTTGCGTATCTCCTGATTGGCCGTTTCATCCGGCCCAACCGGAACGGATTCATGGGGAATGTTGGGGATAACCAATAATATTTCCTGCAGTTTCTCTTCAATCTCCCGGACCTCGGTATCCAACTTTTGAATCCGGTCGCCTTCCTCCTGCATCTCTTTGATCAGAGCTGTGGCGTCTTGACCCTGAGATTTCAAACGGCCGACTTCTTTGGATACCGTGTTCCGCTTACCCTTTAATTGTTCGACTTCCACTAATGCTTTGCGTCGATCTTCATCCAATTTTAAAAATTCATCCAAGGGAACTTTGGCGTTACGTTTGGCCATCCCCTCCCGAACCTTCTCCGGTTCGCTGCGCACGAACTTAATATCGAGCATTGATGCCACACTTCCTTAATTATTTCTTTCCATTATAGCCCAAATGTATTTAAAAAACAATCTACAGAAGCATTTAGACTAATCGGCATTTGGAAAAATAAAGGCGCCGACATGTATACATGATCGGCGTCTGTTTTTTGTCTCACAACGTATGAGATGGTAAACCCAATCCCACTCTTAAAATCAATTATCCCATTGCTGCTTTTTCGGTACGCAAACGCAATGAGCTAACCGCAACAGCAAAGATAATTAAGAGCCCGATAATTACGTCTTGAATATAAGCATTGACTCGCATCATATTTAAGGCATTCGCAATTACACCCCAAAGCAGAACGCCGAAAAAGGTACCGACCACATTACCCTTGCCGCCGGCCATTGGGGCCCCGCCGATCACTACCGAACCGATGGCTTGAAGCTCAATGCCCGAACCAGTACTCGGTTGCGCGGCTCCAACCCGAGAGAGCAGCAACATCGCCGCAGAACCGACGAATAGTCCGTTAAGGGCAAAAAAGAACATTTTCTTGCGATTTACATTGATACCGGCCAAATACGCCGCGCGTTCATTATTACCGATTGCATAAACGCAACGACCCAGCTGAGTATGGACTAAAATAAAATGAATAATAATATATCCCACTATCGCGATCACAAACAGCAACGGCAGAAAGTTAAAAAATTTCATGCCTCCTAACATTTCAAACTGTCCATAAATTGTTTGAATGGTACCCTGGGTAATAAATAGAGCAATTCCTTGAAATACTCCCACCGCCGCTAATGAAATAATAAATGAAGGCGCTTGGAAAAGTATCGACGCTCCGCCAATAAAGGAGGCGCAGGCAATGGATACCAATACTCCGATAAAAGCGGCTAACGGAGGATAAACTCCATTTCTCATCAGCATTGCCATAATCACTGTGGAAAGGCCGATATTGGCCCCTACCGAAATATCAAAGTTCCCAGAGATGATCAAAATCGTTGCCCCACAAGCGACCAGACTCAAAACAGAGATTTGCCCCAATAAATTACTTATATTTCCCGGCCAAAAATAACGGTTGTTTACCGTACCGGCTATAATCGAAAGAACGATAACCACTATAAATAGAAAAAACCATTGATTGGCAAAAATTTTCTTTTTTAATGTTGCACCAAGTTCAGTCATTGTTTTATACCTCCCTTATCGTTAATACCCAAAAAATGTCCCAATAACTCCTGTTCGGTTACATCTTGAGAGTTAACTATCGTTACCAATTTGCCCTCTCTCATCACGGCAATCCGGTCGCTTACCGCGATTAGTTCCGGCATATCCGAAGAGACCATTAGGATGCTTTTTCCTTCCTTCACGAGTTCAATCATAATTTCATAAATTTGTTCCTTGGCGCCGATATCCACCCCTTTGGTAGGCTCATCAAAGATAAAAACTTGAGCTTTACTCAGCAACCAGCGGGCCAAAATAACTTTTTGTTGATTTCCACCGCTTAAAAAGCCTACCGGCAATCCCCATCCGGCAGAAACGATGTGAAGCCGCTCAATTAATCGTTTGATCTCGGATCGTTCCGACCGATGATTTAAAATAGGTTGATTGCTTTCATTCTTGACGATGATTGCATTTTCCAAGACCGAACGCACATCAAACAGTCCCAGTAGCTTACGATCCTCCGGAATCATGGCCAATCCTTCACGAATCGCTTCTCGTGGCGAGAGGGGGTTGATTTCTCTGCCGTTAATCAGGATCTGGCCTCGCTCTTTATGATCAGCTCCAAAAATTACATTCATCAGCTCGGAACGGCCGGCGCCCACAATTCCGCCAAATCCAAGTATTTCCCCTTGATGAAGATCAAAATTAATATTTTCAAATAAGCCGTGTCTGCCTAAGTTTCGCACCTGAAAAACAACCGGACCGGTCTTTATTTTTTCTCGGTTATAAAAAAGCGAGCGTTCTCTGCCGATCATACTTTTGGTAATCATTTTGATATCTGACTTTTTTGTTTCAAAAGTATCTACAACTTGACCATCTTTTAATACCGTGATCCGATCTCCGATTTCAAAAACTTCATCTAAATAATGCGATATATAGATAACCCCAATTTTTTGGGAAGTTAATCTTCGTACCAGATCCATCAATGCTTTGGTCTCTTCCACGCCCAGTGAAGAAGTGGGTTCATCCATAATCATAATCTTGGCATGAATATGGAGTGCTTTTACAATTTGCAGCGTTTGTTGTTGAGCCGGGGAGAGTTCTTCCACCAATGCGGTTTCCGGAATGTTGATACTCATAGAATCCATCAATTGCCGCGCTTTTTTATTTTGAGTAGCATAATCAACAGTACCGAATCTATTCTTGATCTCGTGACCCAGGAAAATATTATCGGTCACCGTAAGCGATTCAATTAATTCAATATCCTGATAAATTGTGGCAATCCCCATCTGCAAAGCTAAATCCGGAGTGAGACGAGAATATTCTTGATCAAAAACCGTTATACTTCCTTTATCGGGTACTTCGGCTCCGGAGAGTATCTTAATAAGCGTCGATTTGCCGGCCCCATTCTCTCCAACCAAACAATGAACCTCTCCGGCAATGAGATTAAATTGCACATTTTTTAAGGCAGCCGTATCGCCGAAGGTCTTTGTAATATCATGGACAGCCAGGATTTCGGTCTGTTTTTTCTGATCCATCTGCTGTCAGTGCCCCCTTTCACATTGGGATATAGTGGAGCCCACTGACAAAAAGTGGGCTCCACTTCGAAATTAATTCAAATAAGGCTGATTGATTAATCCCGAATTTCAAATTAAATCAATTGGTTTGATAAGGTCAAGGTTTGGGCGCTTTGTTTGGCGCCGGCAAATAAGATCCCAATTTCGGAAAATATTGTTTAGTCAGTTTAATCCATACCGTATCACATTCCCACGGCACAACTTTAGTTTTATCCGCAACACTCGCTTTGGCAACCGGGATAACCGGCAACATAATTTGTTGATTTATTTTTTTGGAGTCTCCGGAGACATATTGGTTCAAAGCCAATAAGGACACCATTCCTTCCCATCCCGGCGAACTACTAATCGTATAGTTCAACTCACCGTTCTGGACAAGCGGGATACCGACCGGTGAACCATTCTGGGCGATGACAATATACTGTTCAAGAAGACCTTGATTTTTTAAAGAACGAATAACGGCAGCAGCCATATCTTCATTCATAATCCAAAGAATATCAAATTTGGTACCCGATTGAATTAAATCTTGAGCTTGGTTCACAGCAGTCGGCGGGTCATATTTTCCGTCCCGGACAGCAACAATCTCATTTTTACCGAGCTCTTTCATGCGTTCTTTCATTGCACCGGTTATCATTTGAACCGGTAAATGTTCAAGTAAACCGGTGATTAAGGCAACTTTTTTACCGGGATACTTATTGGCAAAATACTCGGCATAGTTCTTGCCCATCGCTTTCCAATCAAAATCAACGGCAGCCACTATATCATTACCGGTAGTTAAAACCTGGCCGCAGTTATCAACCGTTACCAGAGGAATTCCTGCTGCTTTACATTTCTTTGCGGCAGTAATAGCGCCTTGTTGATTGAAGGAGAAGATAGCCATACCATTAACACCCTGAGTAATCAGCGACTCGATGTTGGATACCTCTTTCTGCACATCATAGTCAGAATTCAAAACCACGGTTTTAATTCCCCGCATTTTAGCCGCCCATACAAATCCGTCTACATCTCTTTTATACCAGGTATCGGGGCCGGGCGTAACATAACCGAACGTAAGCGTTTTAGGAGCGGCAAAATTGGTAACCGAGAAGGATAACATTAAAATCAAAAGACCGAGCAAGAAAAGAGTTACTTTTTTCATTTTCGTACACCTCCATAAATTATAAACTAAAATATGTATCTAGAATATTAGATTTTTCGGAGCATCACTCCTTCCAGTGTTTTTGATTACCATTAATAATCCCCACTTCAGGAAAACCGAATAAGACTTTTTTCATCCTAATCGTAACCTAATTTGTCCAAAAAACGAACAATATGGATTATTATTTCTACCATTTTGTCTAATATCCTTTTTTATTGATTGGACTTTTTTAAAAAAATTTTTAGCCGCCTTTTTGCGCGTTACTATTGAATAATAGTACCTTATTGGCAATAAAATTAAACATGCTGAACTTTTAAAATGCAACCAATCAATTTAGCGAACGGGCAGTCAGAACTGCTAATTCAATATTACAGTAATTTTTTTTACACTAAGCAGGATAATGAGTGAAAAGCACGAAACAATAATTAAATTGTCCAATAAATGAACAAATTAGTAAGTAGATCAGACTAATGGGATGGCTTTCATAATATAAAGGAGGTGCGGAGAGTATCGAAGATATTGCGCCAACCATGGTTAGATGGCAAACCTATCTTTAATAGCAAATAAATTAAACCAATCTATTATTGTAGGCAATGGGTATCAAAAAATAAGCATAACGAATTAGCATCCCAAGATGCTTGATTGTAGTGATGGAGGAAACAGATGAGAAAATTTAAAGTTGGTATAATTGGTTTGGGATTTATCGGAACCGCCCATTTGGAAGCCTTACGGCGGTTGAATTTTATCGAGGTAGTGGCAGTCGCCGAAAAAAACCTGGAAAAAGCCCACTCTGTTAATGTGCCGAAAGTCTATGAACGTTGGGAGGATTTGGTCTCCGATCCCGAGGTCGAGATTGTCCATAATTGTACCCCGAATCAGTATCATTTTGCAATCAATAAAGCTTGTATTCAGGCAGGGAAACCTATTTTTTCTGAAAAACCTCTCGCCATCAGTTCGCAGGAAACCGGCGAATTAGTCGACTTGGCCCGCCAAGCCGGTTTGAGTGCCGGTGTCAACTTCTGTTATCGATACTATCCCATGATACAGTGGGCCAAAGCTTTAATTACAACCGGTTATCTGGGGGAAATCCGAGCGATTCATGGCCGATATTTGCAGGATTGGCTGATGTTTGAAACCGACTATAACTGGCGGGTAGAAGAAAATCAAGGTGGACGCACCCGGGCATTGGGTGATATCGGTTCTCATTGGTGTGATTTGGCACGATATCTATCGGGATTAGAGATTGATGAGGTGATGGCTGATTGCGCAATCGTGATCCCCGTGCGCCGCCGGCCTACTCAGACAGTAGTAACCTTTCAACAACAATCCGCGGAGACCGAACCGGTGCAAGTACATACTGAAGACTGGGCATCGGTTTTACTCCACTATGAGCATGGAGTCATTGGTAATTTTATCGTTTCACAAATTAGCGCCGGTCATAAAAATGGTTTGGAAATTGAGATCGACGGTTCACTGCGGTCACTGTCTTGGAAGCAGGAGGACCCGGAGCACTTAATAATCGGCGAGCGGAACGGCGCTAATCATCAATTGTATAAGGATCCCACCGCCATGCCGTCTGCGGCAAACCAGTTCGCTCATTATCCTTCCGGCCATAACGAAGGTTTTCCGGATTGTATCAAGAATAATTTTATAACATTTTATGCTGCCGTGGAGCATAATGAACAGAATTATCCTACCTTTGATGACGGCCATCGGATTATGAAAGTGATCGAGGCCATCATCCAAAGCAGTGCGGAAAAAAGATGGGTAAAAATTAAATAATGAGGTGATCAAATGAAATTGGGTGTTTTTACACCGCTGTTTCAGCAATTAAGTTTCGATGCAATGCTGGATAAAGTGGCGGCTTGTGGTTTGGAAGCAGTAGAGATTGGTACCGGCGGGTATCCTGGCGATGCTCATTGTAAACCGGATTTACTATTAAACAACCGGGAAGCACAGCACCAATTCAAACAGTCCCTCACCGAGCGGGGTTTAATCCTCAGTGCTTTATCTTGTCACGGAAATCCTCTTCATCCCGATCAAACCATTGCCGAACGGGATCAACGATTGCTTCTCAAGACCTTACAACTGGCCAATGAATTAGGGGTCGACCGGCTTTGCCTCTTTTCAGGATGTCCTGGAGAAGGTCCGAGTGCTAAATATCCCAATTGGGTAACCTGCGCTTGGCCGCCGGAATATTCGGAAGTTCTAAAATGGCAATGGGAGGAGCGAGCGATTCCATACTGGCAACAAGCTGCCGCTTCAGCCCGAAAATATGGAATTACAAAACTGGCATTTGAAATGCATCCCGGATTTTTAGTATATAACCCGGAAACTTTGATCAAATTGAGAGATGCCGTTGGACCCGAAATCGGCGCCAATTTTGATCCCAGTCATCTTTGGTGGCAAGGAATTGACCCGGTAGAGGCAATCCGCTTCTTGGGTTCGCAAAAGGCAATTTATCACTTTCATGCTAAAGATGTCGCCATTGATAACCATAACCGCAATATCAAGGGCGTTCTCGATACCACACCCTATAATGATTTATCGAAACGAAGCTGGACATTTCGGACTGTAGGTTATGGGCACGGTGCGGACGATTGGAAATCAATTATCTCAATGTTGCAGATTCAAGGATATGATTATGTAATGAGTATCGAACACGAAGATCCTCTTGCTTCTATTGACGAAGGTCTGGGAAAAGCAGTTCAATTTTTGCAGCAAATTATGTTTAAACAATCTCCCGCTGAAATATGGTGGGCTTGATTATGAGTCCGGGAAAGGAGACAGATATGATGAAATTTGGAGTAAATTCTTTCTTATTTAGTTCACCATTCGTTACCCATGAGAGCGGATTATATGAGAAAGTGGCTCAAATGGGATTTGAAGTTTTTGAAATGGCAGTGGAAGATCCTTCTTTAATGAAGGCCGATGAAGCTCGCGCCAATTTGGAACGGTATCAACTCAAACCGGTGATTTGCTCCGTGGTTGGCATGGATCGCAATCTGGCTGACCAAAATGACTCCGTGTTTAAAAACGCCGATCAATATCTTCGCTTTTGCATTCAATTTGCAGCAAAAGTCGACGCCAAGGTTGTCTGCGGACCTTTTCATTCAGCAGTCGGTTTTACCGAACTTCTAAGCGAGGGGGACCGGCAGCATTTATTGGAACGGTTAGTTCCCCGGCTTCGATCTTTGGCAACCATGGCTAACGATCTGGGAGTATTATTAGCTTTTGAACCGTTAAACCGTTTTGAAAACTGTCTAATCAACACCGCCGCTCAAGCCCTAGAGCTGGTCAAAATGGTAGATAATGATGCGTTAGGAATTCATCTGGACACTTTTCACATGAATATTGAAGAAAAAGATATTGCCGGGGCGATCCGGACGGCCGGTCCGGCGGTCTATCATATTCACACTTGTGAAAATGATCGCGGAATACCTGGAACAGGCCATATACCATGGAAAGATATTGCCAATGCTGTTCAAGATATCGGTTATCAAAGGGATCTGGTGATTGAGTCTTTTACCGATCAGGTCCGGAGTATTGCTAGATCAGTTTCAGTCTGGCGTAAACTGGCGCTTTCATCCGAGAACTTGGCAGAGGACGGCTTACATTTTCTAAAAAATAATTTTATCTCCACACATTAAACTCATTTATGATAAAATATTAACAGATTTACGATAATTGAAATATCAAATAATTAAAGGTTATAATCTATGAAAAATGAGTCATTTGAAAAAAATCCGGTTTTCGGTTGGTTCGGGCCCGCAGCTGGAGCCGCTATTTTTAAAATTATTAAAAGTTCCGGACCTTTGTCCCGGGCGGAAATCGTGCGGGAAACAGGGTTATCCAAGTCTACCGTCTCCATGCATGTTGATAAATTGATCAAGATTGGATTGGTTAAAGAAGAGCATAATGATCGTTCCGGAGCCGGACGTAAAGGTTTGTTGCTGAGTTTTGCAATTGATTCCGGTTATATTATCGGAATCGATCTGGGGGCCAGCAGTTTGAATGTGGCTTTATGCAATTTGAATGCCGGGATCATTGACTTTTGTACTGAAGAGCTTTTTGTTTATCAAGGGCCGGAAAAAGTAATGGAACGGATATGCTATCTAACCGATCAATTATTGGCCAAATATAAATTGGAAAGAGTAAATATCCTCGGTATCGGAATGGGGGTTCCCGGTCCGGTGGAGTTTGAAACCGGGATCCCGGTTTCTCCTCCGATTATGCCTGGTTGGCATCATTTCCCCGTGAAAAAGACCTTAATGGATTATTATGGCTGCCCCGTTTATGTTGATAATGACGTAAACGTAATGGCCTATGGGGAAAGGTACAGCGGCTGGGGGAAGAATATTGATAACTTTATTTTTATTAAAGTAGGAACCGGCATTGGGGCCGGCATATTTTGCGACGGTAAACTTTATCGCGGTTCTCAAGGTTGTGCCGGAGATATCGGCCATATAGGAGTCGATGGTAATACGACTCCCTGCTATTGCGGTAATAAGGGTTGTTTAGAAATTATTGCGGCCGGACCCGCCATTGGGAATTTAGCCAAAGAAGCCGCTGAAGCCGGAAAGAGTTTTTTATTGGCCGAAAAATTAAAAGAGCAAGGCTTTATTACCGCCAAGGATGTAGGCATGCTTGCAGAACATGGCGATCTGGCCTGCGTTGATTTAATTCAAAAGACCGGCCAAACTATTGGACAGGTGCTGGCCAAATTAATTAACTTTTTTAACCCGTCATTAGTCGTCATTGGCGGTGGAGTGACCGGGTTGGGAGGACGTTTTCTCGCCGCTATTAAGGAAGTTGTATATCGCCGTTCTCTCCCATTGGCCACCCGTGAACTATCAATCCAAAACTCCAGTTTGGGCGAGAGTACGGGAATGATTGGAGCCGCGGCTATGGCATTAAATGAAGTTTTTTCCCACAATAATGTTACGGAGATGGTTTCTTTAGAAAACAGTCGGCTTATTCTCTAGTTTTTTAAATCCCGTGTTTTTAGCGGCTCGATAAATCGTTAAAGGGGCAGTCTCAAACTCAAATGAGACAGCCCCTTATTGTTTAATTGCAGTTTTACCCTGACCCAATCACCGTTCTAGGTCTTAAAGCGCCGCTTTCTCTAATAAAAGCGGTTTTAAAAATTGGCCGGTATAGGATGAAGAGTTCTTCGCCACCTCTTCCGGAGTTCCGGTGCTGATCACTTCCCCGCCGCGGTCTCCGCCCTCCGGACCCAAGTCGATAATATAATCGGCCGCTTTGATGACATCAAGATTATGCTCGATCACCAGTACCGTATCACCCGCCTCCACTAAACGCTGGAGCATCTCCAACAACCGGTGCGTATCGGCAAAATGCAACCCGGTCGTCGGTTCGTCCAGGATATAAAGGGTCTTCCCATTGGAGCGACGGGCCAATTCGGTTGCCAGTTTAACCCGTTGCGCCTCGCCCCCGGAGAGAGTGGTTGCAGGTTGACCCAGCCGGACATAACCAAGTCCCACATCAAACAGCGCCTGCAACTTCCGGCGGACTTTGGGAATGTTATAGAAGAACTCCAGTGCTTCTTCAACAGTCATATCCAATACTTCGGAGATAGTCTTCCCTTTATATTTAATATCCAAAGTCTCTCGGTTATAGCGCTTGCCTTTACAAACTTCACAGGGTACATAGACATCGGGTAAAAAATGCATTTCGATTTTAATAATCCCGTCACCGGAACAAGCTTCGCAGCGGCCTCCCTTGACATTAAACGAAAACCGCCCCAGGGCGTAGCCCCGCATTTTGGCCTCGGTAGTCTGGGCAAACAATTCGCGAATCGGATCAAAAACCCCGGTATAAGTCGCCGGATTGGATCGCGGAGTCCGGCCGATCGGCGATTGATCAATATCGATCACTTTATCCAAATGCTCAAGTCCTAAGACTTTCTCATGAGAGCCAGCCTGTAAAGTGGTGGCATTATTTAGTCTGGTCGCCGCCACCGGATATAAAATATCATTAATCAGGGTACTTTTACCGGAACCGGATACCCCGGTGATGCAAACAAAAACGCCTAACGGAATCTTAACATCGATATTTTTAAGATTATGTTCTTTGGCGCCTTTGATCTGAAGATATTTGCCATTGGGCTTACGTCGCTTTTCCGGGATCAAAATCTGCTTGGCCCCGGATAAATACTGACCGGTGATCGATTCCGGTTCGGCTAAGATTTCCTCTAGAGTACCGGCAGCCACAACCTTCCCGCCATGGACCCCGGCTCCCGGACCAATATCCACAATATAGTCCGCCTCACGCATCATTTCTTCATCATGTTCCACCACAATGACCGTATTGCCAAGATTACGCAAGCCTTTTAAAGTTTCGATCAAACGGCGGTTATCGCGCTGATGCAACCCGATACTGGGCTCATCCAAAATATATAAAACTCCTACCAATGAAGAACCGATCTGGGTTGCCAGCCGGATTCGCTGGGCTTCTCCTCCGGATAAAGTGCCGGCAGCCCGGTCTAAAGTTAAATAATCCAAGCCGACATTGACCAGGAAGCCCAACCGTTCGTTAATCTCTTTTAAGATAAGCCGGGCAATGGCTAACTCCCGGTCGGTCAATTGTAAACCCTGCAAAAAAGTCTGTGCTTCCAAAACCGATTTCATGGTCAGGTGGCTGATATTTTCGCCGGCGATAAAAACCGAAAGGCTTTCAGGCTTTAAGCGAGCGCCCTGACAACTGGTGCACGGTTTGACGGTCATAAATTTTTCGATCTCCCGCCGCATAAAATCGGATTGGGTCTCCCGGTAACGGCGTTCCAAGTTATGAGCAACCCCCTCAAAGGAAGCGGCATGACGAAATTCCCGATCCGGGCCCTGATAGGAGATCTCAATTTTTTCGCCCTTGGTCCCGTACAATAGTATCTCCAGTTGTTCCTGCGTGGCTTTCCGTAGAGGACGGTCCGGATCGATCGTATATTTTTTAGCTACCGATTTTAGATATTGGAGTGACCAGGAATCCTGATCCGCGCTCCAGGCTTTGATTCCGCCTTCGTTTAACGACTTGTCCAAGTCCAACACCAGCTCGGGATCGATCTCCATCTTAAAACCAAGACCGGCACAGTCCGGACAAGCGCCGTAAGGGCTGTTAAAAGAAAACATCCTAGGAGTTAGTTCCTCAAAACTAAATCCACAATCAGGGCAGGCGAATTTCTCACTAAAAATGAGTTCATTGCCTTCCATTGGTAAAATGGTCACTAAACCCTTGGCCAATTTTAACGCCAATTCGATGGAGTCCGCCAAACGTCGGCTCAGATCGGGTTTCATGATTAAGCGGTCGACGACTACCTCAATGGTATGTTGTTTGTATTTTTCCAGGTTAAACTTCTCGCTCAAATCCTTGATCTCACCGTCCACCCGGACCCTGACAAAGCCATCTTTACGAAAATCATCAAATAGCTTATCATACTCACCTTTTCTATGGCGCACCACCGGGGCTAACACTTGAAATTTAGAACCTGCCGGCAAGTTCATGACCTGGTCGACGATTTGTTCAACGGTCTGTTGCTTGATTGGCCGATGACACTCGGGACAATGAGGTTCGCCAATCCGGGCATAAAGCAAGCGCAGATAATCATAGATTTCAGTAACCGTACCCACTGTCGAACGCGGGTTATGACTGGTAGTTTTCTGGTCAATCGAGATAGCCGGCGATAACCCTTCGATATAATCCACATCCGGCTTGTCCATCTGGCCCAAGAATTGACGGGCATATGCCGAAAGCGATTCGACATAACGGCGCTGTCCCTCTGCATAAATCGTATCAAAAGCCAATGAAGACTTTCCGGAACCGGAGAGACCGGTAATAACCACTAACTGGTCACGAGGGATCTCCAAATCGATATTTTTTAAATTATGTTCTCGGGCCCCTTTAATCTTAATTGTATTGACAAGCATTTTGACATCCTCCATCAGCTTCATTAAACTTCGCTCCGGCAAGTTGTTAATTAAAGCGCTTTAAAAGGTACTTACCGGATTCATGGTAAACAAATATCATCTATGATAATTTATCAATTATATCAGAACATATGTTCTTGTCAACCCCTAACCACTTATAAGTATATCGTAAAATGATTTGGATTGTTGTAAATTAATGATTACTTCTATGAAAGGTGATATCCACTAAATTGGAAAATCTAAAATTTTATAAGGCTTACCCGCTCCATCTCGACGGCAATATATTGATTTTTAGCTTATACCTATGATATTATGGTTTAAATATAGCAGACTAAGCCTTGTATTCCTACCTTTAATGTTTTTGGGAGTTTTTTAGGCCGCAATTCACAATATAGACAACTGATTTGGAAATCAAGAGGGGGGAGGGGGGTCCTCATGAAAAAAATCGAAGCGATCATCCGGGAAGAAAAATTGCAAGATATCCGGGTAGCTCTCGAAGAACAAGGATTTGGCAGTATGACTGTTTATGACGTCAAAGGCCGGGGCGCCCAAGGCGGCATAACCTTGCAATGGCGGGTCGGTGAATACCGGATCGACTTTCTACCGAAAAAACTGATCATGTTGGTGGTTAAAGAAGACCAGGTCAAAGAAGTCACGGATACCATTTGTCGGATTTGCAAAACCGGAGCGGCCGGAGATGGCAAAATTTTCATATCAACTATCGATGAGGTCATTCGGATTCGCACCGAAGAATCCGGTGAACCGGCGTTATAGTTGGAAACCGCTTTAATAATCTCACCTACATGGTGGGATTTTATTTTGGGGCCGCAAAAATAAATACCCCATTCAGTTCGTTGCTTTCAGCGATTTTGGTTAAATTAATAACACTCAAAAGTCGATACCCTGGAGGAATAATATTCCATGGTGAAAAAGCCCCAGCAAAACTCCACCCTCCTTACACGCCAGTACTTTGGTCGACCGTTTTCCCAAAAAGAAGATGCTGCTTTTTACCCAGACAGTTTCGGCAATTTTAGCTTTTCTTTTGGCGATGGATGTCCAATATCACACCACGACATTATGGCACGTCCTGGTTATTGCCACTCTGCTTGGAGTCGTCAATACCTTGGATATGCCAACCCGCCAAGCCTTCATGATTGAGTTGGTAGGTAAAGCGGATTTAATGAACGGCATTATTTTGAACTCCTCTATTTTTAACATGAATCCGGCAAGTAACTTTCAGATTCACTTAAAATGAGAACTTGCCGGATTCTGTAGAAAACCC
>WSSedL1CaDRAFT_10000512_pt1 | contig 27292 bp, 25 predicted proteins | sample WetSurSL1Cattail_FD_9464 | JGI IMG/M metagenome (IMG submission 9464)
TTTTTTTTTTTTTTTGCAACATTTAAATAATTCAATAGCTGAAAACCAAAATGATTGAGAAAGATTATGGTTTACATTTTTTCTTATTGATCGAAATTTACATGTACTTCGATTTATTTGAAGAAAAGTAAATAATTATTATTTGGTATTAGTATTTTTGCAAAATGAATTTATCTCAAAAGAATGTACTGTTTATGGCAGTAGCCACGGGATTGATAGTGGCTAATTTGTATTACTGCCAACCTTTAATTGTTTTAATTGCTAATGAATTTAATATTCCCAATGCCGATGCGGGAACGATAACGTATTTGACCCAAGCGGGTTATGCAATAGGTTTGTTTTTTATGGTTCCTTTAGGAGATAAAATCGAACGAAAAAGTCAAATCTTAATTACCACTTTTGCAACAGTAATTGCTTTGATTATTGCTGCTACCGCAAAGAGTTTCTTGATTTTAGAAATCGCTTCTCTTTTAATTGGGATAACTTCCATTGTGCCACAACTTATTTTGCCTTTGGCGGCTTCGTTAAGTGAACCAGCTAAAAGAGGAAAAGTGGTTGGGACTATTATGAGCGGTTTGCTAGTTGGGATTTTGCTTTCGCGAACACTAAGTGGATTTATTGGAGAAATATTGGGATGGCGCGCTATGTTTTGGATTGCTTCGGGCTTGTGTTTGCTGTTATTTTTTATTATTCAAAAGCAATTTCCTTATAATAAACCTACTTTCGAAGGCTCTTATGGACAATTGATAGTTTCTCTTTTTAGTTTGATAAAAGAGCAACCTTTGTTGCGTGAGGCTACTTTAATCAACGTGTTTTCTTTTGCTCAGTTTGGGGCTTTTTGGACTACTTTGGTTTTGTTGCTTTCGGCTCAACCTTTTTCATTCAATAGTGCTACAATTGGACTTTTTGGAATTGTTGGTGCTTCAGGAGCTTTGGCTGCTCCTTTGGTTGGGAAATTAGGAGATAAAGGCAGTTCGCGTGTTGCAGTAGGTTACGGCTGTGCATTGATTGCTTTGAGCTTTTTGATTTTCTATTTTTCAGGCCAAAGCGTGATTGGTATTATAATCGGAATTGTTTTGATTGATATTGGTTTGCAAGGTGTTCATATTTCTAATCAAACAAGGGTTTATTCGATAGTACCTGAGGCTAGAAACAGAATGAATACTGTTTTTATGTCTTTTAGCTTTTTAGGAACAGCGGCTGGTTCAGCTTATGGTTTGTTTTTATGGGAATTGGGCGGTTGGCATGCAGTAACTTTAGGTTGTTTGTTATTGTCGGCTTTGGCTTTAACGGTTTATGCTGTCACTTATAAATCCAAACGGAAAGCATAAACGAATAAAAAAATAATTTGTAAATTTGCACTTCAATAAAAAATAATAAAGATGGAAAACGGAATATACGCTAAATTCAATACTGCAAAAGGTTCGATTTTAGTAAAATTAACAGAGGATTTAACTCCAGGAACTGTAGGGAACTTTGTTGCTCTTGCAGAAGGAAATATGGAAAATAAAATTAAACCTCAAGGACAAAAATTCTATGATGGTTTAAATTTTCATAGAGTAATTCCTGATTTCATGATTCAAGGAGGTTGCCCTTTAGGAACAGGAACAGGAGATCCAGGATATAAATTTGATGATGAGTTTCACCCAAGTTTGCGTCACAACACACCAGGTATTTTGTCTATGGCAAATTCAGGTCCAGGAAGTAATGGTTCTCAGTTTTTTATCACGCACGTGGCAACTCCATGGTTAGATGACAAACATACTGTTTTTGGAAATGTAGTAGAAGGTCAAGATGTAGTTGATGCAATTGCTCAAGGTGATGCATTAGAAACTCTTGAAATTATTAGAGTAGGTGAAGAAGCTCAAAAATGGAATGCTATCGAAGCTTTTGTTAGTTTAAAAGGAGCACGTTTGAAAAAATTAGAAGCTTTAAAAGCAGAATCGGAAGCTAAAATGGAAAAATTAGCAGCTGGTTTTGAAAAAACAGAAAGCGGTTTGCGTTACCAATTTATCCAAAAAGGGGAAGGAAAACAAGCAGAAGCTGGAAAAACAGTATCTGTTCACTACGAAGGTTCTTTAGAAAGCGGAAAAGTTTTTGATTCTTCTTACCCAAGAAAAAAACCAATTGAATTCAAATTAGGAATTGGTCAAGTTATCGAAGGATGGGATGAAGGAATTGCTTTGTTGAAAGTAGGAGATAAAGCTCGTTTTGTAATTCCATCTGATTTAGGATACGGTGCAAATGGTGCTGGAGGTGTAATTCCACCAAACGCTACTTTGATTTTTGACGTTGAATTAATGGACGTAAAATAGTCTTCAAAAATTCAGAACGCAGCATTCAGAATGCAGTTTTGATATGAAATTTAAAATCTCATCTCGTTCTAAAAACGAGTTTGGGATTTTTTTTTGGATTCATTTTAGACATAAAAAAACACCTTCATGTGTATGAGGTGTTTGAAAATAGAAAACTAGCTATTTTTAGAATTATTTACCGAAATTACTTTTAGTGTTTTTATTCCAGCGGGTAATTGCCATTCTACTTCGTCATTTTCTTTAAAACCAATTACGGCAACGCATAACGGAGCTAAAATGGATACTTTTCCTTCCTTGATATTCGCTTGCGATGGCATCACAATTTGAATACTCATTTGCTTGCTGGTTGCTACATCTTCAATGGTAACTTGAGAGTTGATTCGAATAATATTTTCATCCAAAATATCTTTTTCATTGATAATCGCGCGATCTAATTCCTGTGTTAGTAATGCAATTTCTCTAATGTTAGTACTGTCTTTAGCTTTTTTTGCCAATTCTCGTAGCATGTTGTAATCTGTAATGGTTAAAGTGGGTATGGGCTTCATAGTCTTTAAATTTTTAAAATTATTGATTGAGTATAAAATACGATAGCTTAAAGAATAACTTTTAGCTAGTAAGATTCGAAAAAAGAGATAAAATGGAAATTATTTGATAGATGAAAGTCCATCAAATAAAAAGGGAGTTAAAAATATCCTCCGCTTCGAAATAAAAATGAAATAAACGGAGGTCTAATTTATAAAGGCTTTGTTGTGTGGAAAAAATGCAACAACAGTTTGTTTTCTTGAAGAAGAAAACAAAAGAGACAATGTTGGTACAAGTTTAATAGCGATCATAAATGATAATTTATCCAAAAAGCAAAGTTAGTTAAAGATTTTGTTTTAAGGTATTATTTCCATTTAATATTACAACCAATACTAGGTTTCTGGTTTGGATTGATGCTTCTATTGTACAATACTCCGTCTATGGCGCCACGTAAATCGCTTCCGCTTAAAGGAATTCCGTTTCCTGGTCGGCTATCGTCCAGTTGCCCACGATAGATTAATTGGTCTTGTTTGTCAAATAAATAAAAATCAGGGGTGCAAGCAGCATGATAAGCTTTAGCGACTTCTTGATTTTCATCATACAAATAAGGGAATTCAAAATTATTTTTGAATGCAAATTCGGTCATTAATTCTGGTGAATCTTGAGGATAATTAACCACATCATTACTTGAAATAGCAATGATGCCAATTCCTTGAACACGATAGTCATTAGCAATTCGAACCACTTCATCTATTACATGATGTACAAAAGGACAATGATTACAGATAAAAAAAACTAATGTTCCTTTTTCGCCTTTTAAATCAGCAAAAGAAAACCATTCTGTATTGGATTCAGTGTCTTTCAAATAAAATTCGGGAGCTTTAGTTCCTAAATCAATCATATTAGATGGAGTTCGTGCCATTGTTTTTGTTATTTATATCAGAGTTTAAAGTTAGTAAAATACTGGGCTATTTGAATACTAAAAAGTAAATTTGAATTATTAATACTATAAAAATGTATAATTAACGATGGAAAATAATTTAACCTGGTCTGAGTTTGAAAAAGTAGCCATGTATGTTGGAACTATTATCGATGTGAATGATTTTCCAGAAGCTCGAAAAGCCGCATTTCAATTAACTATTGATTTTGGTGAAACCATTGGAATCCGAAAAACCTCGGCTCAAATTACCAAGCGATATTCTAAAGATACACTTTTAAACCGACAAATAGTTGCTGTTGTCAATTTTCCTAAAAAGCAAATTGGAAAGTTTATGAGTGAATGTCTCGTTTTAGGCGCTTTAGGTCAAGAAGGAGATGTTATCCTATTAGCACCTGATTTCAAAATTGAAAATGGTTTGCGAATAGGATAACTGGTTTTTTTTATTTTTCTATAGGTAAATCATGATCTTGTCCCCATTCTGTCCACGAACCGTCATAAATCGCTTTTGGAGCATCTGAAGAAACCAATTCGTAAGCAATCAAATCGATACAAGCTGTAATTCCTGAACCGCAAGAAAAGTACAAGGCTTGGTCTTGGAATGGCAAAATTTGTTCTAATTCTTCTTTTGGTAAATATTTGCCGTCTTTCAAAACTTGGGCAAAAGGTAAATTAACAGCACCAGGAATATGTCCGCTTCTTAAGCCTTCACGAGGTTCTTCGGTTTTGGCATGAAAACGATCAGAGGAGCGTGCATCGATAACAATCGCTTTTTTAGAATCAATATTGTCTAAAATTTGCGTTTTGTCTTTGAACATATCGGAATTGAAATTAGCTTCAAAATTCCCTTCTGAATAGGATTTCGGAATTACTTTTTCTGTTAGAAAACCTTCTTTTTGCCAAGCTGGAAATCCTCCATCAAGAACCCAAACGTTTTCATGTCCCATGCTTTTAAACAAATACCAAGCTCTTGGACTTGAATAAATGCCTTTGGTGTCATAAACTACAATTTTACTATTTTTGTTGATGCCTAATTTTCGAGCTTCGGCAGCAAAAGCTTCTGGTTTTGGTAATGTATTGGGCAAAGGATTTGTAGTGTCGCTAAATTTGTTTTTGATGTCAAAAGTGCGTGCGCCACGAATTTGTAAATCATGCGGAGGCGCATCTAAAACCGCATCTAGGATAATTAATTCTGGATCTTGAAGATTGTCTTTGAGCCAGTTTACCGATACAATGGGAGTTTTCATAAATGCTATTTTTGTTGTTTTCGTTTGTTCCATTTCCAAATTTCTATCCAAAGTACAGCAACAGCACTTACCAATAAGCAGATTGTTATTTGCGAAAGCGAGAGCGCTAACACTTGGAAAAAGTCAGCAAATAAAGGAACGTATAAAATTAAAGCTAGGAAAGATAAAGTTAATGAATTTGCAATTACCATCATGTTGTTTTTGTTTTTTAAAGAGGTGAAAACAGAATAGTAAAAGGAGCGGTTCACTAAGGAAAGGATGCTATTCGAGAAAACCAAAGTAGTAAAAACCATAGTTCGGGTTAGAGGTTCGGTGTTGTTATTTTGAACGCACCATTGGTAAATAAATAAAACTCCAATTGTGATGACTAAACCTTGAATGATACTTATTCCCATTTCTTTGAGGGATAGAAAAGTACTTCCTATTTGTCTTGGTTTTTGACTCATGCTGTTTTTTTCAGCAGGTTCGTTTTCATATACAATGGAGCACATAGGTCCCATAACAAGTTCTAGAAAAATAACGTGTACGGGTGTGAAAATATTAGGATAAATCCATCCTAAAAAAAGCGGTAGTGAAACGGTTAAAATTATTGGGATGTGAATGGAAACAATGTATTGGACTGCTTTTTTTAGGTTTGTATAAATGCGACGACCAGCTTCTACTGCAACAATCATTTTCGATAAATCGTCATCAACTAGAATTAAATCAGCTGCTGATTTTGCAATTTCGGTACCTTTTTTTCCCATTGCAATTTCTATGTGGGCGGCTTTTAGTGCTGGGCCGTCATTGACGCCATCACCAACCATAGCTACTATTTGATTGTCTTTTTTTAATGCATTTACCACGGCAAGTTTAGCCTCTGGAAACATTCGGGTTAATAAAGTGGTTTCGTGGATGGCTTTTATCATATCCACTTCGTTCAATTGCATGATTTGTTCTCCTTCCATGCAAGCATCCGTATTCTTAATTCCTGCTTTTTCGGCAATGGCTTTAGTGGTAGGACTATTGTCTCCTGTAATTACTTTTACATCGATTCCAGCTTTATAAAATTGTTCAATTATGGATTTGATATTTGCTTTTGGTGGATCATAAAAAACAATTAAACCCACAAAATGAAAGACTAATTCTTGTTGCGTTTTTGGGAAATTATTTTCTTTAAAGTTGGAATAAGCAACTCCTAGTATTCGGTATCCTTTGGAAGCTAAATTATTAATCTCTTGATTGACTTTATTTTTTTCTGCTTCAGTAAGTTTGCAAACGGCTATAATTGTTTCTGGACCTCCTTTGGCTGCAATGATTCGTTTTCCTTCTTGATTTTGAAAAACATGAGTCATCATAGGAGGTTTTCCGTCTAGAGGATATTCATGAACCATACTGAAATGAGGTCTTTCATCAGTTGCGATAATTTTTTCATATTCTTTATGAAGTGTTTTCTCCATAGGGTCAAAAGGAACAGGTTCACTTGCCCACATGGCTGTTTCGATAATTTGCTTGGCTTGTTCATTATCCCAATTTTCTTTTTCATACAAAGTATCAGTGCTTAAAACATAAACAGATTGTAAGCTCATTGTATTCTCTGTAATGGTGCCTGTTTTGTCAGTGCAAATTACAGTGGCGCTTCCTAGTGTTTCAACTGTTTTAATTTTTTTTACGATGACTCCTTTTTTCATCAATCGCCAAGAGCCCAAAGCCATAAAAGTGGTGAAAGCAACCGGAATTTCTTCAGGTAAAATGGACATGGCTAAGGTTAGTCCTTTTAGTAGGCTGTTTAAAATATCATGTGTTTTATAAAAATAAACGCCCCATACTAATAGAAAAATGATAATACCAATAATTGCCATTCCTTTTACAAACTTTTCTATTTGAATTTGCAATGGAGTATCTTCTTCCTCTATATTCATTAAGGATTCTCCGAGTTTGCCAATTTTTGTATCAGCACCAATTTGGGTTACTTTATAAATTGCAAGTCCAGAGGCGACAACTGTACCACTGTAAACCAATTTATCTTTGCTTTTGTCTGATTTAAAAACAGCAAAGGCTTCTCCAGTAAGGGAAGATTCGTTTACAGAGAAATCATTACTATGTACAATTTCGCCATCGGCATTAATTGTATTTCCTTCTTTTGCAATGACTAAATCACCTATAACAATGGAGGTGGTAGGAATGCTTTGTGCTACACCATTTCTATAAACGCTACTTAGTGGTTCGTTTAGCTTTTCGAGTTCTTCCAATGCTTTTCTACTGCGATTGTCTTGGAAAAAAGAAATTCCTGAAACGGCAACAATTGCTGCGAGCATGAAATAAGCTTCATTGTTTTGTCCTAAAATAAAATAAATGATAGAAACGGCAATTAGCAATAATAACATAGGTTCTTTTAAAAGTTCAAAAAGTGCCATCCACCATTGGTATTTCTTTTTGTGTACTTGCTCATTGGAACCAAATTGAGTCCTTGAGGTTATAACTTCTGCATCTGTGAGACCTTTAATGTTCTCAGGAATATTGATTTTTTTAGTCATTTGAGAGCAAATTTATATGTTTTTTAAAGCTAATATTTTTTACGTTATTATCGAATGAAGCTTAAGTTTATGCTTGGCTAAATGATTTATTTTTCAATCTTTTGCTAAAGAATTTGAAGAGAATTGAAATTATAGATTGTTCTTCTAAATGTAACTAAAAAAGTCTGAAAATCAATTGATTTTCAGACTTTAAAAATGGTTTAGAATATAAAGAATTTAATTTTCTTCTTTGATTGTAGGTTCTGGAACTTTATGAATGACCATTTGTGGAAACGGAATTTCGATTCCTTCTTTATCAAAAGCTACTTTGAGTCGTTTTCTTAACTCACCAGTTACTTCCCATTGTTTACTAGGTAAAGTTTCGCCTAGAATTTTGAGCATAATTGCCGAATCGGCAAAATCATTTACTCTCAAGAATTGTGGAGCAAGTATGATGCTATTTTTCCATAAAGTATCATTGGCTAATTCATTTCCCACTCTATTGATTACGGTAATTACATGTTCTAAATTAGTATTGTATCCCACGCCCATATCTAAATTGATGCGAGAGAAATCTTTGGTAAGATTCGAAACTTTTTTAATTTCTCCATGTGGAATATGATGTACTGTACCGTCAAGATCTCTTAAGGTTGTTTTTCTTAAACTAATTTCTTGGACACTTCCGCTCACATTATCAAAACTCACCACATCACCAATGCGGTATTGGTTTTCTAGAATGATAAAAAGCCCCGAAATAATATCTCTAATTAGGTATTGTCCACCAAAACCAAATGCAAGTCCTACAATTCCAGCTGCGGCTAAAATTGGAGCTATTTCGACTCCAAATTCCTGAAGTACCATTAAGGCTGTTATAACTAATATTCCAATATTTGCCGTAGTGGTAAATATTTGAATTAAGGTATTTTCTCTTTTTTCTTCAGCATCTTTAGACGAAATTCCATCTGGTCGAACGGCTATTCGAACCGCTTTTTCAATAAAACGAACAATAACTTTATTCAGTATAAAAGCGCCTATTACGATGAAGATTATTTTTAATCCGCTGCTTAAGAGCCAAGGGATAATGAGCTCTACGTATTGGTTCAGGTATTTGTTTGTGATGTCTTGCCAATTAATTGTTATTGAATTCATAGTTTGTAGTTTTTATTAATAAAAAAAGTCCAAAAACCGAATGATTTTTGGACTTAAAGTTTGTTTTTTAGCCTTTAATTATTTGAAACAATTAAATATCGTCAAAATCAATATCGGTGAAACTAGATATTCCCGGAATAGAAGCATCGTCGCTTGCTATTTCAGTAGCATATTCTTTTTTAAAATCTCTTTGATGTCTTTCAGAGATTACTTCTTCTCCTTTGTGGTTTAAAACATAAGAAGTCATGTCTGCTAAAATTTCTGTAAAAGCGGTAAAATCTTCTTTGTATAAATATATTTTGTGTTTTTTGAAATGAAACGAACCGTCTTCTTCGGTAAATTTTTTACTTTCAGTAATGGTAATATAATAATCATCAGCTTTTGTAGCTCTCACATCGAAGAAATAGGTTCTTCTTCCAGCACGTAAAACTTTAGAAAAGATTTCTTCTTTTTCTAACATGTCATTTTCTCTCATAATCCGTTCTATACAATAATATGGTTGTTAATTGAAACCAAAAATGATAAAAATATATGTATTAAACAAGGTTTAAAGTAATTCTTTTTCAGAAAGTTGTTTTAAATAAAGTGAGGCATAATATCCTTCTTGATTTATTAACTGGTTATGAGAACCTTGTTGGATGATTTTTCCATCTTCTAAAATTATGATTTTATCGGCATTCTTAGCCGATGAAACACGATGACTTACAATAATGGTTGTTTTGTCTTTGCAAATGGCATTTAGGTTGTTTAAAATGGCTTCTTCTGTTTCGGTATCAACTGCTGATAGACAGTCGTCAAACAATAAAATAGGAGGGTTTTTGATAATGGCTCTCGCTATAGAAACACGTTGTTTTTGTCCGCCTGAAAGTGTAATTCCTCTTTCTCCAAGTATGGTTTCATATTGTTTGTTGAAGCCCATGATATTGTCGTGTACCACAGCATTTTTGGCTGCAGCCATAACTTCTTCTATTTCGGCGTCTTCTTTTCCAAATTTAATATTGTTTTTAATGCTATCAGAAAAAAGGAAAGCATCTTGCGGCACAATTCCGATGCTGTTTCGTAAATCAAATAAGTTCAAGCGGATAATTTCTTTTTGGTCGATTTTTACAGCTCCAGTAGTTACATCATACATTCTCGAAATCAACGATAAAATGGTCGATTTTCCAGAACCTGTTTTTCCAAGTATGGCAAGTGTTTCTCCTTTGTTTACGGTAAAGGAAATATTTTTTAGCGCAGTAATATTGGTGTCTTCATAAGTGTAACTTACATTTTCAAAAGCAATTGCACCTTCAATAATTGATTTTTCAGGATTGTTGTTTTTGATTTCTGGTTTTATTTTTAAAAATTCATTCAGTCTTTTTTGAGAAGCTTCGGCTTCTTGAACCATCGAAGAAACCCAACCTAAAGATGCTACTGGCCAAGTAAGCATGTTGACGTATAGGATAAATTCGGCAATGGTTCCAATACTTTTTATGGTTCCGTCAATGTACATTAAGCCTCCAAAATAAATAACAACCAAGTTACTAATCCCAATAAGTGCTAGCATTAAAGGTCCAAATAACGATTGCACTTTGGCTAAATCTAAACTTTTACTTTTGCTTTCTAAAGCCAATGCGTGCATGTTGTCCTGATGTTGGTTTTCTAGCGAATAGGCTTTTATGACACGAATTCCAGAAAATATTTCTTGGGTAAAACTAGAAACTTTGGATAAATATTGCTGAAAAGTTGTGCTTCGAATATTGATTTCAGTGCTCAGTTTGAAAATAGCATAAGACAATAATGGCAATGGTAACAGCGTGTATAAAGTAAGTAATGGCGATACTCGATACATGAATATAATAACTATTGCAAAGCGAATGATGGTGTTTATGGTGTACATAACTGCTGGTCCAACATACATTCTTACTTTGGAGACGTCTTCACTAATACGGTTCATTAAATCTCCAGTACGATTCTTTTTGTAGAAATTTTGAGATAGGTTTTCGTATTGTCTAAAAACTTCATTTTTTAAGTCAAATTCAACGTGGCGCGACATCACAATCAAAGTTTGACGCATTAAAAATGTTAGAAATCCAGCAATAATTGTAGTAGCAATAATAAGTAGAATGTTGTTGATTAATTCCCCACGAATCACTGCATTAGAAATTCCGTCTTTTTTAGAAAATTCTTCAATAGCTGAGAAAGACTTGCTAATTAATTTAGGAGTAAATAGCATAAATATTTGAGCCACAATTGTGAATATTATTCCTAAAATAAAGCGGTATTTGTATTTGATGAAATATTTATTGAGATAGAGTAATTCTTTCATTTTTTTATAATATTCTCTATTTAAAATGTTTTTTTACAACGGTTAATCGCTATTTAAATGTTAAAATTTAGAGATAAAAATAGCGGTTAAACATGTGAATTATGTTTTTTTAATTCGTAAAAAATATTTTATATGTATTTTATATGTATTTTTGGATTGAATTTTTATCAAATTCGTAATTGTATCACTTTTTTTTAAAATTAATTTTATGGATGCAGCTTTCACAACAGCAAAAGAACTTCAAAAAATGGATCCCGTTTTTGGGCAATTATCATTTAATGACCATGAACAAATTGTATTTTGCAATGACAAAGATACAGGATTAAAAGCAATTATTGGTATCCATAATTCGGTTATGGGACCTGCTTTGGGTGGAACTCGCATGTTTGATTATGCGAATGAATGGGAGGCTTTAAATGATGTATTGCGATTGTCAAGAGGAATGACTTACAAAGCAGCTATCACAGGACTCAACATTGGTGGAGGGAAAGCAGTTATCATTGGCGATGCCAAAACAAAGAAAACGCCAGAATTGATGCGTAAATTTGGTGAGTTTGTACACTCTTTAAGTGGTCGATATATTACTGCAGAGGATGTTGGTATGGAAACCCGAGATATGGATATTGTTCGTGATGTTACTCCTTATGTTACGGGAATATCTGAAGAAAGAGGTGGGTCAGGAAATCCTTCGCCTGTAACCGCTTATGGTGTTTACATGGGGATGAAAGCGGCTGCAAGATACCGATTGGGTGCTGATTCATTAGAAGGAAAACGTGTTCTGGTACAAGGAATTGGTCATGTTGGAGAAACCTTAGTGGATTATTTAACTAAAGAAGGTGCCTTGGTAAGTATTGCTGACATCAATGAAGAAAAGTTATATGAGGTAGCAAAAAAATACAATGCAAACATCTATACAGGTAGTGATTTGTATACTGCCGATGTAGATATTTACGCTCCTTGCGCAATGGGGGCAACTATTAACGATGCAACTGTACATAAAATAAAAGCGAAAGTAATTGCTGGTGCGGCTAATAATCAATTGGCAGATGAAAATGTTCACGGTGCTATTTTGCAAGAAAGAGGGATTTTATATGCACCCGACTTTTTGATTAATGCCGGTGGAATCATTAATGTATATGCTGAATTAGCACATTATGATAAGACCGAAATAATGAATAAAACTCAAAACATCTACAATACTACTTTAGAGATTTTTGATTATGCTGCTGAAAACGGAATTACAACGCATCATGCAGCACTCCGAATTGCGCAAAATCGTATTGACCAAAGAAAAATAGAAAATAATAAAGGATAATTCTTAATTCAAATTTAGTATTCCGTGTCTGGGCTGGCTGTTAATTCTGTTAGCTTAAACACGGAATACTTTTAAAATAGCTCTTTTAAATTTTATTTTGAAAAAGGAAATCCTTATTTTTGCAGACTAATTTTATAAAAAGTTCTTACAAGGTGGTAAATAGACGACACATTCGCGTTAAAGTTATGCAAACCATTTATGCGATGCATCAAAATGGCTCTGATAACATGGAAAAGGAAGAAAAATTCCTTTTTTACAGTATCGATAATATTCAAGATTTATACCTTACAATGATTTCTTCTTTGCTAGAAATATGTAAAAAAGAAACTCAATTTTTACATCTATCTAGTCAGAAACATTTAGCTACTGCAGCTGAACGTACTCCTAACGAAAAATTTATTAAGAACAGTATTTTTCAAATTCTTGCCGAAAACAACTCCTTGAGCATTGCTTTGGAAACAAGAAAAATTGATGCTTGGCATTTACACGAAGATTATATAGCATTGTTATTGACTGCTATAAAAGAGAGTTCTTACTATCAAACGTACATGAGTAATTCAGAACGTTCTTTTGAAGAAGATCGCCAATTGATTGTGGATTTGTTTATGGAAGTGATTGTGCCAAATGAAAAATTATACGAATTCTTAGAAGACGATAAGTTGACTTGGATTGATGATATTCCAATGGTGAATACACAAATCATCAAACAATTGAAAGCAATGAAGCCTATTGAAAATGATAATTTCAAAGTGCCAAAACTGTACAAGGATAATGAAGACAAGGATTTTGTTAAAGATTTATTCCGTAAAACGGTGTTGAACGAAGCGGCATTAGCAAAAGAATTTGTAGATAAAACACCTAACTGGGATAGTGATAGAATTGCTGAGGTAGATACCATTATTTTAAAAATGGCTATTTGCGAATTTTTGAAATTTCCATCCATTCCTGTAAAAGTAACTTTGAACGAATATTTAGAATTAGCCAAAGAATATTCTACTCCTAAGAGTAGTATTTTTATCAACGGAATTTTAGATAATTTGGTTAAAGATCTAGAAGCAAGTAAAAAAATGATTAAAGCCGGTCGCGGTTTAATGTAATAGTAATAAATTAAAAAAAGAATTCAAATTATGGAACAATTGACTCAGTTTGCACCGTTTATTTTAATGTTTGTGGTTATCTATTTCTTCATGATTAGACCACAACAAAAAAGAGCTAAAAACGAAAAAGAATTTGAAAGTAGCTTAAAAGTTGGTGACAAAATTATTACTAAAAGTGGTCTTCACGGTAGAGTAGCTGAATTAGCTGAAACTACTGTTGTTGTTGAAACTATGGCTGGAAAATTAAAAATGGAGCGTTCTGCAATTTCTATGGAAATGAGTGCTTCTTTAGCTAAAAAATAAAATTATATTGTATTATAGTTTATAAAAAAAAGTCCCTAAAAAAGGGACTTTTTTTATGACTAATATTAAGAGTTATTTCTTTTTACTCTTTTTTTTGCTTTTCGCTTTTTTAGCTTTAGCCTTTGCTTTTTTCTCTTTAAGTTTGGCTTTAACCTTCGTCTTTTTTGCTTTCTCTTTTTTTGCTTTCTTAGCTTTGGCTAATTTCTTTTTGGCTTTTTCTTTTGCTTTTTCCTTGGCAGCTGCTTTTTTAGCTTTTTCTTTCTTTTTATCTTTCATCTTCGATTTGTTTTTTTTCTTCTTTTTGGGTTTTAAAATTTCTTCCGTTTCGGTATCCGTATCAGCTTCTATTTCGATAATTTCTATAATTGTGGTTTCTTCAACCATTTCTATAGGTTTTTCAGCAGTTTCTGTTGCTACTGGAGCTTTTGGTTTTCTGCGGCTAACAGTTTTAGGTTTGCTAGTGTTCTCTGGAGTGTTTTTCTCAGTCTCTTCTGGGGTTTCGCTCATAATTGTAAAGATTTGGTTGTTGTATATTAAGAAAACTGTTTTTTATATAGTTAGATAATACAAAGTCGAATGTTATTTAATTATTAAGTTATCTTTTCTAAATTTACGTAAAATTTACATACCGCAATGTTAAGTTTTTCTGCAGGAGTGTTTTAAGATAGAGATAAACGCAAAAAAGCCCCAATATTGGGACTTTTTTGTTTTGGAATAAAATGACTATTGTTCTTTTTACTGTCTAGTTTATTTGTTTTTTTTAGTTTTTGCTTCTTCTAATCTAAAATTAGGAAGTGCAGTCATTTCGGCAATTTTTACAATTACTTCTACTGCTTTTTGCATGCTTTCCACAGGAACGTATTCGTATTTTCCGTGAAAGTTATGTCCGCCAGCAAAAATATTTGGACAAGGCAATCCCATGTAGGATAATTGAGAGCCATCAGTTCCACCGCGAATAGGTTTAATTAATGGTTTAATATTTAATGCTTTCATCGCATTTTCGGCAATGTCTACAATATGTTTTACAGGAAGTACTTTTTCCTTCATATTGAAGTATTGATCTTTGATTTCGGCAACAACGATATCTTCTCCAAATTGTTTTGCAAATTTCTTGTTGATTTTGCTTACTATTTTTTCGATTTTATCTTTTCTTTTTTCGAATTTTTTCTTGTTGTGGTCTCTAATAATTAGCTCTAAAATTGTTTCTTCAATAGTTCCACTTAAGTGATGCACATGATAAAAACCTTGATACCCTCTTGTTCTTTCAGGAACTTCGTCAGCTGGTAATTCACTAATAAAAGCATTAGCAATTAACAGTGAATTAATCATTTTTCCTTTGGCGTAGCCAGGATGAACGCTTTTACCTTTGAAGGTAATTTTGGCTCCAGCCGCATTAAAATTTTCGTATTCTAGTTCGCCTATTTGACTTCCATCCATAGTGTAAGCCCATTGTGCGCCAAATTTCTCCACATCAAAAAAGTGCGCTCCACGACCAATTTCCTCATCAGGAGTAAATCCTACTCTAATTGTTCCGTGTTTAATTTCAGGATTCTTGATAAGGAATTCCATTGCGGTAACAATTTCGGTTATTCCAGCTTTGTCATCTGCGCCAAGCAATGTTGTTCCGTCAGTTGTAATTAACGTCTGTCCTTTGTATTGCGATAAATCTTTGAAATAATTAGGTGATAAAACGATATTTTGTTCTGCATTTAGCACAATATCTTTTCCATCATAATCCTTTACAACTTGTGGCTTTACATTGGCTCCACTAAAATCTGGAGAAGTATCAAAATGGGAAACGAATCCAATAGTAGGAACTTCATGATCCACGTTACAAGGTAATGTAGCCATAATGTACGCTTTATCATCAATAGTAACGTCTTGCATTCCAATAGCTTTTAGTTCTTCGACTAATTTATTGGCTAAAACCCATTGTTTTTCGGTACTTGGAGTCGTCTCTGAATTTGGATTAGATTCGGTATCAATAGTTACATAACTGATAAAACGATCAATAATATCTTGCATAAAGTGGTGTTTTTATTGTGTTGCAAAGATAGGATTAATTTAGAGTATAGCCCAGCAAGACCTATTTCATATTTTCAAGAATTTTAATGATTTTATCTAGTTTCTCTATTTCAATAGAGTTTAGTTTCGCTGCTAAAGCTTCAATTTCAAGTTTTGCTTCTTTGTTTGTGGCATAATCGTCTTGTGCTTGAATGCGGTCTCTTTCATTTTGGCGGTTTTGTGCCATCATAATGATAGGAGCAGAATAAGCAGCTTGAGTAGAAAATAAAAGGTTCAGTAAGATAAAAGGATAAGCATCCCAATGTTTAACATAACCTACAATATTTAATGCCATCCAGACAATTATAAATAAGGTTTGAATTATGATAAAGCGCCAAGATCCCATTCCTTTAGCTACAATGTCAGCTATTCTACTTCCAAATGCTAGGCTATCATAATGTCTTTGATGCCAGTTTTTATTGATATTCATTGCTTCGTTTTTTATTTTAAAAGTAGTAAAAGTTTCGATGCAAAAAAACTGCAAATTCATCAATTGTATATCCCTTTTTTGACGGAATTAATTGTCGAATTTGCAGCTAATTTTGAAATACTTATCTCAACTTGCTTAATTTTTCTTCTGCTTTAGTGAGGTCATCATTCAGTTTGTTTATTTTAATTTGTTGTTTGCTAATTTTAATATTTTCTTTTTCAATTTCAGTATCACTGAGTTTTTCTTTTGATGTTTTCTTTTCCAATTTTTCTTTACGATTGGCTAAACTTTTTTCTTCATTAGAAATTTTAGTTTTTAACTTATTTACTGATTTTTCGCCCGAAAGAATTTTGTCTTGTTGTTTTGCAAATGCTTTTTGTTTCTTTTCAAAATCCTTTTTTTCTTGTTCTAATTTTTTAGCCTCTTTTAATGCTTTTTTCTCTTCTCGCATTTTTGTTTTAAGCTGTTTGGCTTCTTCTTTTAAAGCCTCTTTGTTTGCTACTGTATTGACTACTATGGGAGTTAATTTATTAATAGTGTCTGAAGCAGCGTTGACTTGGACTGAATTTATAGTGTCATTAGTAGTGTTTTGAGCAAAAAACAGCTGAAAACTCGAAAGCAATACGGCGCTTAACATTAATTTTAGTTTCATGATCTTGTGTTTTTTTTAGGTGATAATTATGAATGTTATTATTCATAATGTTATATACAAGGTAAGAAATATCATTTAAAAATAGTTGGCTTTTTTTGATTTTAAAATAAGAATCAAAGTTGTTTTTTATAAAGTCTTGTTTTTTAATTATTTACGTCTGTGTTTTCAGATGTTTTGTGCTTTATTTAACTAATGTTCATCTAAATTGATTGTCAAAACAATACATGGATTAAATACTATAGGATAATTTTTTTAGAAATATTTAATTATCCATTAGATAATTCTATTTTTGCACCACAAATTAAATTCCTATGTATAAACAGTTTATCCGTCCATTATTTTTTTGTTTTGATCCAGAAAAAATACATTATTTTACGTTTTCTTTAGTTCGTATTACTTCTAAAATTCCTGGCTTTTCAGCTATTTATAGGTCTCTTTATTTGGTAAATGATAAAAGATTAGAAACGGAAGTATTTGGATTGAAATTTAAAAATCCTGTAGGTCTTGCAGCTGGTTTTGATAAGGATGCCAAATTGTACAAGGAATTGTCAAATTTTGGTTTTGGTTTCATCGAAATAGGAACTTTAACACCTAAAGGTCAGGAAGGAAATCCAAAAACACGTTTGTTTCGTTTAAGAGAAGATTCGGCAATTATTAATCGAATGGGATTTAATAATGGTGGTGTTCAAGAAGCAGTAGAAAGATTAAAATCAAATCCGGGTGTTTTAATTGGAGGTAACATTGGTAAAAATAAATTAACTCCGAACGAAGAAGCGACATCGGATTACGAAATTTGTTTTGAAGCTCTGTACGATTATGTAGATTATTTTGTGGTGAATGTGAGTTCGCCTAATACGCCCAATTTACGCGCTTTACAAGACAAAGAACCATTAACACAGTTGTTGCAGACTTTACAAAATAAAAATTTGGCTAAGCCAAAACAAACCCGAGACGGAGTCGAACTGAGCGGAGCTAAACCAATTCTTTTAAAAATTGCTCCAGATTTGACCGATGAGCAATTGTTAGATATTATTGATATTGTAAAAGAAACGCAAATTGCTGGCGTAATTGCGACAAATACGACTATTTCTCGTGAAGGTTTACAATCAGAAAACAAAACTGAAATGGGTGGATTATCAGGGAAACCATTAACAAAACGTTCTACTGAAGTAATTCGTTTTCTTTCTCAAAAAAGCAATAAAGCGTTCCCAATTATTGGAGTAGGAGGGATTCATTCCGCCGATGATGCTATCGAAAAATTAGAGGCAGGGGCTAGTTTGGTACAGCTTTATACTGGTTTTATTTATGAAGGTCCAGCTTTGGTAAAAGCAATTAATCAAAAGATTTTAAGTCGTTTGTAGACTATTACGCAAATTTTTACAAAGGAAACAGCAAAGATTCGCTAAGTTTTTTTACATCTTATTAGCTTTTTATTTCTTTGCGTAGCTCTGTGTTTTCTTTGTGAATCTTTGTGAAACAATGAAATAAATTATAAAAGCGTAATTCTTCAATAGAGTTGCGTTTTTTTGTTGGTTCTAAATTTTGCCACTTTGCAAGTTTTAGTATCTTTGAAATCTATGGAACCAATAAAAATTATAGAATGTCCACGTGATGCCATGCAAGGCATTAAAAGCTTTATTCCTACTGAGAAGAAAGTGGCGTACATTCAATCTTTATTGCGCGTGGGATTTGATACGATTGACTTTGGGAGTTTTGTTTCGCCAAGAGCCGTTCCGCAAATGCAGGATACCGCTGCTGTTTTAGACCAATTGGATTTATCCAAAACTACCAGCAAATTGTTAGCCATAATTGCTAATACTAAAGGTGCTGAAATGGCTTCTGAATTTGAACCCATTCAATATTTGGGTTTTCCTTTTTCGATTTCAGAAAATTTCCAAATGCGAAATACCCATAAAACCATTGCCGAATCGATTATTAGCCTGAAAGAAATTCTAGAAATAGCCGATAAGAAAAATAAAGAAGTAGTGGCTTATTTATCAATGGGTTTTGGAAATCCTTATGGAGATCCTTGGAATGTAGAAATTGTAGGTGAGTGGACTGAAAAGTTAGCCGCTATGGGTGTGAAAATTTTGTCGCTATCGGATACCATTGGAAGCTCCACACCAGAAGTAATTCGCTATTTATTTTCGAATTTAATTCCTAAATATCCCCAAATTGAGTTTGGTGCACATTTGCATACCACTTATGACCAATGGTTTCAGAAAATAGAAGCAGCTCATCAGGCGGGTTGCCGCAGGTATGATGCTGCAATTCAGGGTTTTGGAGGTTGTCCAATGGCTAAAGATGAGTTGACTGGAAATATGCCTACCGAAAAATTACTTTCGTATTTTACAGCCAATAAAGAAAATCTCAATTTGAACCCATTGAGTTTTGAAAGTGCTTATAATGAAGCTTCAAAGGTGTTTAATACTTTTTATTAATTTAAGCTATTGATACTAATTGTTTTAAAATAACGTTTTTAAAAGCTAAAAGAATAGAATGAAAAATTATTTACATAAAATATGTTGTATTGTATTGCTAATAGTATGCAGTTTTTCATGTTCTAGTGATTTGGATTTTGATCAAGCTAATGACTTGAAATTAGAACCTGTGGTAGTTGGGAATTTCAGTCATTTTGATGTGCCAGCCACAGCCTTTGTGGCAAGTGATGGTTCTGAATACAATCTAGCGTTTGACGATCAAGAGTTTGATGTTTTTAGAGACAAGTATCTTAAAAGTTATTTGCAAAAAGCTGAGTTTTATTTTGAAATTAATAATAGCATCAAGCGTAGTTTCGAATTCAGTATTGTTTTAATGGATGCAAATGATACAGCGCTGGAAACCATACCATTTGATATTCCTGCTTATTCAGGAACAAGTAATATCATTACTCGAACTGAAATTTTTGAAAATACAAGATTAGATTTATTGAAGAGTGCTAAAAAAATAGGATTTGTAATTGCGATGGATCCGGGAACTGCTTTAGATCAAAATAGTGTAGGGAGTTTAATACTGCGCTCTAGTGCAACCGTTTATTTAGAAATACAATGAGAAAAGTATTTTTAATTTTAGGACTATTCCTTGCGGTAAATTGCTTTTCTCAAAACAAGCAATTATTATATAATTTTACTTCTGTTCCTCAATCTTTGATGTTGAATCCAGGAGCCGATTTTAAGTACAAGTATTATTTTGGCGTTCCCTTACTTTCGGGCATATCATTCAAAGCAGGCTCTACAGGATTTTCAGCCTATGATTTGTTTGCTAATGATGGAGTCGATTTCAATCAGAAGTTGCGCAATGTTGTGAATTCTTCAACAAGACGCGATCATATTGCAATAAATGAACAAATTGAGATTTTGAATGGCGGAATTAAACTTGGTGATTGGCTAGAAAATAAAGGGTATCTTTCATTTGGTTTGTATCAGGAATTTGATTTTTGGAGTTATATGCCCAAGGATTTAGCTGTTTTGGCTTTGGAAGGAAACCAGAATTACATTGGGAAATCCTTTAATTTATCCGACTTAAGTTTAAAAGCCGAAATGCTATCGGTCTTGCATGTGGGCTACAATAAAAATGTTTCCGATAAATTAATCGTTGGAGCAAGAGCTAAAATTTATTTCAGTGGTTTTAACGCTACATCAACTAATAATTCAGGTTCTATAACTACTAGATTATCGGATACAACTGTTTACGACCAATATGTTGATTCTGATTTGACCTTAAATACTTCAGGAATTTCAAAATACACAGATGATGGATACGATGGTGATGTAGCAACTGATGTTAGAAAACAGCTTTTATTAGGTGGCGATTTGGGATTGGGATTTGATTTGGGATTTACTTATTATCCTAAAAAAAATACTCAGATAACAGCTAGTATTTTGGACGTTGGTTTTATAAGACATACTAAAGATGTTGAAAATTTCACTTATAAAGGTTTTTATAAATACGAAGGAATCAACCCTAGCTTTTCTAGTTCTGATAATCCTGATGGAGTGTATAGTGATTTTCAAGATGCGATTAAGCGAGATACTTTGTATAATAAATATACCACTTGGCGTCCTGTGAAACTAAATGCTTCTTATCAATATTCGTATGGAACGTCCACTGATGATGATTGTGTGTGTATTGCAGGTGAAAAAAAATATAAAAATGCTGTAGGAGCACAGTTTTTTATGATGAGTACTCCAAGGATGCCTATTACAGCTTTAACAGGTTTTTATCAAAGAAGTATTACGGATAAATTACAACTCAAAGCTACTTATACGCTTGATTCCTATTCTTATACCAATATTGGAATGGGACTTTCTGCTAACATAGGAAAGTTTAATATGTATTTCATGGCCGATAATCTATTAGAATACCGTGATGTGTCAAAGGCTAATAGTCTTTCTTTGCAATTTGGCTTTAATTTTATTTTTGCAGATAAAAATACTCCATTTTAGACTGGGTTTTGTATTTTTATTTTATAAATTTATTTTATGCAAATCTCAAAAAGTATTTTAATTTTTTTGCTCTTGTTCATACAGCAAAATCTGTTTGCTATAGATAAAGATATATCTCAAAAAATGCCATCTCTGGCTGAAAAAAAGATCGATTCTTTATTGCATGTTGTTGATGGATTGGCTTATGAGGATGATAATTCAAATCTTAGAATGCTCAAACAAGCAGAAAGTATAGCATTAGAAAGTAATAACGAAAAGAAGTTAGGAGATGTGTATACTGCTTATGGTGTTTATTATTACATAAGAGGGGTTTATGATCTTTCTCTAGAGATGCATCTTAAGGCTATTAAAATCCATGAAAAATATAAGAACTATACTAATATGTCGAGATCTCTCAATGGTGTCGGACTGGTTCAGTTAGCAATAAATCAATTTGATGAAGCTATTCATACTTTTAAAGAATGTATAGTTTATAATACGAAATTGAAGCGGTTTGCAGCAGTAGGGCGTAATTATTTTAATATAGCTCTTGCAGAAATTGAGAATAAAAATTATCAAGAGGTTTTAAAAAATTTAAAAACGAGTTTAAGTTTTGTAAAAAAATATCATGATTATAGAACCGAACACATGGTTTATAATCGGTTAGGAGATGCTAAATTAATGCTAAATGACATTGATTCTTCATTGTATTTTTATCAAAAGGTACTCAGTCATGACCATGAATATTCAACATGGGAAAAAGTTTATAGTTATACAGGTTTGGCTCAAGTTTATCTTAAAAAAGCCAATTATGATAAAGCAATAAACTACGGTTTACTTTCATTAGAATTAGCCAAAAAAATAGATACTAAGTGGGATATTGTAAGAAGTGCCCAGACTCTTGCTGATATTTATGCTGCAAAACAAGAGATGGCAAATGCTTATAAATATTTGAACGAAGCTAAAATTTACAATGATAGTTTATTAAATGAGAATAAAGTAAAAGAGATAAATTACTTGCAGTTAAAGAGTAAAGAAGATGAAAATATTCGGTTAAAAAATAAAAATGCAATTTCATTAGAAAGAGAAAAAACAGATAGAACTATTACTTATTCTTTTGGGGTTTTGATTGTTTTTTTACTGGGGATTCTGTTTTTATTAATGAGAAATATAAAAATAAAAGATAGGTTTAATCAAGAATTACAGCAAAAAAATAAAGACATAGAAAACCAAAAAGCAATTATTGATTTTCAGAGAGAAGCTCTTGAAGGATTAAATAAATCAAAAAATAAATTGTTCTCTATTCTTTCACACGATTTAAAAACCCCTATCAACTCAATCTATCAAATATTAGAGTTGCATCAACAGGGAGAAATGACACTGGAGTTTCAAGAAGAGATTTTTGAACAATTGCATAAGCAAGTTGAAGGAACTTCGAAGATGTTGAACAATCTATTATTTTGGGCGAGTACTCAAATGGATGGTATTGTTGTTAACTTTCAAAATATCAACCTTACCGAGGTAACGACTATTGCAATTGATTCCCTTTATATGGAAGCCTTTAAAAAGAAAATTACCATTAAGCATTCTAATAAAGAAAATCGGTTTATTCATGCTGATATTGGTCAAGTAAGGATAATTGTTCAGAATATTTTAGCAAATGCTATAAAATTCACCCCTATTGAAGGAACAATTGAAGTTTTTTACTCACAGGATGAAAACTATAAAAATCTACATATTTTAGATTTTGGAGAAGGAATGAATGAAACTGTTGTTAATGATATTATTAATTACGATAAACGAATGACATCAGAGTTGGGAACAGCTATGGAAGAAGGAACAGGTTTAGGTTTGTTGTTAGTGAAACAATTTCTAGTAAACAATAAAGGCAAGATGGATGTGAAAAGTGAAAAAGGAAAAGGGACAGAATTTATCATTTCATTTTTAAAGGTAAAATAATTTCATTGAGAATATCATAAATAATTCAAAATAATTTGCTATATTTGCACGCAATTCAACTAGAAATTGCAACATGATAGCACACAACTCCAAGATTATCGGCGAAGGTTTAACTTACGATGATGTATTATTAGTTCCTAATTACTCCCATGTGCTTCCTCGCGAGGTGAGTATCAAATCAAAATTTTCAAGAAACATAACACTTAACGTTCCTATTGTATCTGCAGCTATGGATACCGTAACTGAAAGTGCTATGGCAATTGCTATGGCGCAAGAAGGAGGAATAGGTGTTTTACATAAAAACATGACTATTGAGCAGCAAGCTGCTAAAGTGCGTAAAGTAAAACGTGCCGAATCAGGTATGATAATCGATCCGGTAACTTTACCAATGACTTCTACTGTTGCAGATGCTAAAAGTGCTATGAAAGAATATGGCATTGGTGGTATTCCAATTGTAGATGAAAATAAAATACTAAAAGGAATTGTTACCAACCGTGATTTACGTTTCGAAAAGAATAGTTCTCGACCTATTGTTGAGGTGATGACAACTGAGAATTTAGTTACTGTTGCCGAAGGAACTTCATTACAAGAAGCAGAAGTAGTTTTGCAAGGTCATAAAATCGAAAAATTACCAGTAATTAATGCTAAAAATGAGTTGGTTGGTCTAATCACTTTTAGAGATATTACTAAATTGACTCAAAAACCAAATGCTAATAAAGATAAATTTGGTCGTTTGCGTGTAGCTGCTGCTTTAGGAGTTACTGCCGATGCTGTTGAAAGAGCAACTGCTTTAGTAAACGCAGGTGTTGACGCTGTAATTATTGATACAGCTCACGGACATACTAAAGGAGTGGTTGATGTTTTAAAATTAGTTAAAGCTAAATTTCCAGATTTAGATGTTATCGTTGGAAATATAGCTACGCCAGAAGCAGCTCAATATTTAGTTCAAAACGGAGCTGATGGAGTAAAAGTAGGAATTGGGCCTGGTTCTATTTGTACTACTCGTATTGTTGCAGGTGTTGGTTTTCCTCAGTTTTCAGCAGTATTAGAAGTAGCTGCTGCTATTAAAGGTTCAGGTGTTCCTGTAATTGCTGATGGTGGAATTCGTTACACAGGAGATATTCCTAAAGCAATTGCTGCAGGAGCTGATTGTGTGATGTTGGGTTCACTTTTAGCAGGTACTAAAGAATCTCCAGGAGAAACGATTATTTTTGAAGGAAGAAAATTCAAATCTTACAGAGGAATGGGTTCTGTTGAGGCGATGCAAACCGGTTCTAAAGACCGTTATTTCCAAGATGTAGAAGACGATGTGAAGAAGTTGGTTCCAGAAGGAATTGTAGGTCGTGTGCCTTACAAAGGAGAATTGAACGAAAGTATGTTACAATTCGTTGGTGGTCTTCGCGCTGGAATGGGATACTGTGGAGCTAAAGATATTGATACATTGCAAGAAACTGGACGTTTTGTACGTTTGACTTCAAGTGGAATTTCTGAAAGCCACCCTCATAATGTTACTATTACTAAAGAAGCACCTAATTATTCTAGATAATTTATTTGCTTTAAATTTATAGAAAAAGGCTGTTTGATCACTTCAGATAGCCTTTTTTGTTGTTAAAAATCGCCACAGATTTAAAAGATTTCACAGATTAATCCCTTTAATCCTTTAAATCGGTGGCTAATAAGTTTATTTCAATACATGAGTTGCTAATACATTATGTACATCATACACATTTACGGATTTGTTGAATTGCTTTTTGATACTTGGAAGCTGTTCGCTAGACACCCAAATCTTTAATTCGGCATCTAAATCAAAGGTTCCAGCTGTTTCAATGCTGAATCTAGAAATGCTTTTGTACGATATGGATTTGTATTCGGTTTTACTGCCTGTTACGCCTTGTTTATCCACTAAAATAAGTCTTTTATTGGTGAAAATAAAGACATCTCTTATGAGTTTGAATCCCAATTCTATTTCTTCTCCAATGATTAATAATTTACCATAATCCTTTAATAAATCTTCTTGGCTAACCGTTCCTGCGTTTCCAAGCAATGCCGAAAATAATCCCATGCTGTTGTTTTTAGTTTTCTACTCTTATGGCTTTTCGTTGCGCCCCGTTTTTATAGCTGGTTTCTGGACTCCGTTCTTTATAGAAACAACATCGTATTCCTAGTTTCAAATATACTGAAAGTGTTAGAAAATTAAACTGCTAATTCTATTGAAGTTTTTAGACATAACTACGCTCTATTTTTTTGAAGTATCATTCTTTTTTATGGACTAATTTACTTTTCGCTTTTCTGTTCTTTTGTAAATCCATTCCGTTAGAAAACAAAAAGCAATGATTGCCATTGCGACCAATACTCCTGTTAAATTGCTTTGGTATTGTTGGTTGATTAAAACTACTGAGGCAATTAGGCAAAGGATAAACCCTGCAAAAGGAATCCATTTGTTACTAGACATAGTGCTTGATAGCTTGTAGGCAACGAAGTTTACCATGCTAAATATCAGTAAAAAACCAACACTTCCTGCCGTAGAGATACTTTCTAAATCAAGGATGTTGACTAAAATTAAGGTGGCAATTGCGGTTATCAATAAGCCGATAGGTTGGTTCCAAAGTTGCGCTAGAAAATGATGTGGCAATTCGTCGTCTTCGGCAATTTCATAGTTTACTCGGCTGCCACCTAATAAAGAAGCATTGATGGCTGAAAAGGTAGAAATTAAGGCTGCCACTGTAATAATAGTAAAACCTATTTCGCCTAGCATGGGTTTCGCCGCTTCGGCTAGGACATAATCTTCGGCGGTGGCTATTTTTGAAAAAGGAAGCGAACCTACAGTTACAAATGCAATGATGATGTACAAAAGAATCACAAAAATAACGGAGTAGTAATAAGCACGAGGAATATTCTTTTCGGGGTTTGTGATGTCGGGAGCTGCATTGGCAATTAATTCGAAGCCTTCATAGGCTACAAAAATAACCATACCACCAGCAAATAATTGAATGGGCGCTTCCCAATTAGAAAAAGACAATTGGGCTACAGTTGGATTTCCTATTAAACCATAGGCACCAATGCCAATAAAACCAATTAGAATCACTAATTTGATAATGACCGCATAGGATTCTATTTTGCCCACCACGCTAATGCTGTAGTAATTGATGGCTATTGCCAAAATAATGATGGCACTGGCATACAAATGAAAGTCGATGGTTTTGTTGCTAGTTATGGCAGCTAGATTAGGGGCATAAGAACCAAAGGCAGAGGCATAAAGCGAGAGCATGATAATGGAACTGACCCACAAGAGGTTGTTTACCGCTCCGCTAAAGATGGTTTTGCCAAAACCTTGATTGATAAATTTGACGGTTCCGCCTCGATCCGGATAGCTTTTAGAAAGCTGTACGTAGCTGTAAGAAGTGAGTAAGGCTAGGATTCCAGCAAATAGAAAAGCAAGGGGTGTTCCGCCTTTGGCTAAGGAGACCGCCAAGCCTAAAACGGCAAATATACCGCCGCCTACCATGCCTCCAATTCCTATAGCAATGGCATCTATGAGTCCAATTTTTTTATCCATCTGGGCTGTTTTCATCTGTTTTTAAATTGAAATAGTAGGATGAAAACGAAAATAGGGATTTAAAATGGGAATTCCAGCTCGTATTGGTGTAAATTGAACGGTATTTTCTATTTTAGGATTAAGTAGAAATGGGTAAACTTATTTTAGAACGAGATACTTCCTTTATAGTTTTCTCTTTACGGGTACAAGTGGGATGCTGGCACTAGCAGGGGGATGATGCCATGACAATGGTTGATTAATTTATCTTATTTAGAAAACCCTGTCAGCGTTTAAAACGCTGACAGGGTTACTCCGTTTAGTTCAATACATTGGTATTTGATGATTATAATTCAAACAGCTGGCGCAAGCGTCTCGCTTGTGCACACCATCTTCTTATAATTTTGTCTTTACGGGCACAAGCGGGACGCTTGCACTAGCTGGAGATTTTATTGGTCTCAGATTTGGGTTTAAAACCCTGCAATTTATTGCAGTACTTTAGTAGTGCGAAAAAATCTTTACCTTTATATTATGAGTACAGAT